>X410_Impala__coassemble_38_pt1 | contig 29618 bp, 25 predicted proteins | sample X410_Impala__metabat2_high_PE_006 | metagenome-assembled genome bin X410_Impala | reverse complement strand
AGCGTTCGCCTTATCGTTTCTACTTCTGGTAATTCAGGCAAATAAATACCCCCTTATGCCGCTCTCTATTTTGCATCGTACCATGTGTCGCCAAATGAATAATCCACCTTGAGCGGAACACTCAATTTGATGGCATTCTCCATTTCCTCCGGTACGATTTTCTTTAAGATGTCTATTTCATCCTTCGGCGCTTCAAAAATCAATTCATCATGCACCTGCAGCAATAGCTTCGCTTTTAGATTCTCTCGCTTCAGCCGATCGCTCATGTGAATCATCGCCAATTTAATAATATCAGCGGCACTGCCCTGTATTGGCGTATTCATGGCTGTCCGTTCTGCAAAACCGCGGACATTGAAATTCCGATTATTGATTTCCGGGATATATCGGCGGCGGTGCAGAAGGGTCGAGACATAGCCGCACTCCTTCGCGTCCTCGATTATATCCTTCATGTAACGCTGGACGCCCGGATAGCTATCTAAATAACGGTCAATGAATGTACCCGCTTCCTTACGTGTAATATTGAGATTTTGCGATAACCCATAATCACTGATGCCATACACAATCCCGAAGTTGACCGCTTTTGCTTGACGCCTCATGATGGACGTCACTTCCTCTTCTGTTACATGGAAGACGTCCATCGCTGTTTTTGTATGGATATCCATATCTGCCTTGAATGCATTGATTAAGTTCGCGTCATCTGCAATATGGGCAAGGACGCGCAGCTCGATTTGGGAATAGTCAGCAGCAAAGATGACCCAATCCTCCACTGATGGTACGAAGGCTTGGCGGATTTTCTTGCCCTCTTCCAGACGGATAGGAATGTTCTGCAAATTGGGATCAGTCGAGCTGAGACGGCCCGTTTGCGTTAACGCTTGATTGAAGCGCGTATGAACCTTTCCATCCTCATGGATGACCTTCAATAACCCTTCGATATAGGTGGATTGAAGCTTGCCCAGCTGGCGGTAAATCAGGATTTCGCGGATGATTTCATGTTTGTTTTCAAGCTTCTCCAGGATATCTGCTGATGTGGAATAGCCCGTTTTAGTCTTTTTGATCACCGGCAGACCCAATCGTTCAAAAAGGATGACACCTAATTGCTTCGGTGAGTTGATGTTAAACTTCTCACCAGCGAGGTCATAGATTTTCGCCTCAATATCTGCAAGCCTCGCCGCCAGCTCTCCGCCCATTTCCTTCAATCTTTCCTTGTCCACCTTAACTCCCGTGATCTCCATCTCTGCCAGGATGATGGCAAGCGGTAATTCCAAATCCATCAGCAAGGATAATTGCGCATTCGCAATTAACTGACTTTCCATACTCGCTTTGATTAAGCCCATCGCATAAGCCTTGCGTGCGATATGCTCACCGCAAACCTCCGGACTTGGGATTTTACGTTTCGCTCCTTTGCCATATACATGTTCATCCGTTTGGATATGACCTGCATTATGCTTTTTCGCAAGATCTGCCATATCGACTTCCGGCTCAGCAGGGTTAAGCACATAGGAAGCAAGGAAGAGGTCAAAGCTGGCACCTTTCAGCACAATCCCCTCTCGATGCAGGGCAACGATTGTTTTCTTTACATCATGCACCGTTTTCTTCATGTCAGGATTTCCTGCCCACTCCTTAAACACATCAGATTCGACAGCCTTATCCCTCTCTATAAAGAAAGTTCCCTTCGCATTTGAGATGGCAAAGCCAATGATAGGGGCAGTATGGTAATTATCCTCCAAGATTTCTGCATATAGCGCTGTATCATCCGTGAATAGGTCAGGTGTAATCTCCTTGACGAATGTATAGTCAATCTCCTCAAGCACCTCATCCTCCTGAGCCTTGACCGGATCCATCTTCTCGATTAAGGTGGCAAAGCCAAGCTCCTTATAAATGGCAAGCAGCTTTTCTTGATCAGGACCCGTGTAATCGACTTCCTCAAGACTTACTTCGATTGGCGCCTTTGTTTCAATGGTTGCCAGCTGTTTAGAGAGGATGGCCTGCTCTTTATATTCTTCAATTTTTTCCTTTAATTTCTTGCCGCTCACCTTATCAGGCGATTCGACAACCGCCTCCACGGTTCCGAACTGATGCAGAAGCTTAAGCGCTGTCTTCTCTCCAACACCGGGGATTCCTGGGATATTGTCAGAGGAATCGCCCATCAGACCCTTCAGGTCGATGATCTGCTCAGGCGTCAAATCATACTTTTCCCGAATATGCTGAGGTGTGTAATCCTCCATATCGGTAATTCCTTTACGCGTAATTCGAACTGTCGTTTTCTCTGAAGCCAGCTGTGTTAAATCCTTATCTCCAGATATGACCGTGACCTCGTATCCCTCTCCCTCTGCGAGCGTGGCCAGTGTGCCGATAATGTCATCTGCTTCATAATTCGTCAATTCATAGCGGGAAATACCATAGGCATCCAGCAGTTCGCGAATGAACGGGAATTGCTCAGACAGTTCAGGGGGAGTCTTTTGACGGCCTCCCTTATATTCCGCAAACGTGCTGTGGCGAAATGTTGTCTTACCTGCATCAAAGGCCACCAGCATATGGGTCGGCTTTTCCTCTTCCATTATTTTGTTCAGCATCATCGCAAAGCCGTATATGGCATTTGTATGTACACCCTTATCATTATTGAGCAAAGGCAATGCGAAAAATGCCCGGTAGGCAATGCTATTGCCATCTATTAAGACGATTCTTTTATCCATGCTTTCCTCCCGTTTAAGCTAATTTATCCAATTAACCGACAATCTTATTACTCTATTCTAACATGAGTCTTGATTGAAAGAAAAACAGCTGTTTCTTCCTTTGAGAGTAAGATTTACACCTATTCTCAGGAAATTAAAAAGCTCCCTTCACCGAACCAAGTGAAAGGAGCCAACTCTTCTTATCGTATTTATTTTCCTTTGCCAGAGCTTTGAGACTTCGGAATGATAACCGTAAACGTACTGCCTTCATGAAGCTTGCTGTCAACCGTAATTTTACCGTGATGGGCCTCAAGGATGTGCTTGACGATAGCGAGTCCGAGACCAGTCCCGCCGCTCTCTCTGCTCCTGTCCTTATCAACCCGATAAAAGCGCTCAAAAATACGCGGAAATTCGTTTTCGTCAATGCCAATCCCCGTATCCGAAACCTTGATAAAGACCTCATCCTGATCCTCACTCGCAGAGACGGTCACCTTCCCGTTAGGCGGAGTATAGGCAATAGCATTGCTGACAAGGTTGATAATGATTTGCTGCAAGCGGAAAGAATCAGTTTCACAAACGATTTGTTTTTTCGGGTCAACCATCTCTAAGCAGATATTTTTCTTAGCCGCTTTCTTTTCAAGAATCTCGAAGGTATCCATCAGGACAGGCATGACATTCACCTTTTGGAAATCAAGCTGGAAGCCATGCTGTTCAACCTTTGATAACTCAAGCAATTCCTTGATCAGCGCCTGCAGCCTATTGCTCTCTTTCAGGATGATTGACAAGAAATGGTCAAGTGTATTCTTATCTTCCTTCGCCCCGTCAATCAACGTCTCTGTGAATCCCTTAATTGACGTAACTGGAGTATTCAATTCATGTGATACATTAGCTACGAATTGCTTTCGCACCCTTTCAAGATCTTTCAGCTCCGTAATATCGTGGAAGACAAGAATGATCCCTTTCCATTCGCCTTTCGGGCCAATAATCGGAGCTCCATATACTTCGAAAGTCTTCCGCTCGAGCCCAATAGTCAGGACAATTTGCTTCTTGACCTTTTGCTCCACCATGAAGATTTCCTCTATTAGAGCGTTCACTTTCTCGCTGTCAATCACCTTATAGTACAACTTAGATAAGAAACTCTCTTCATCTACTTTAAAGAGATTGAGGTAAGCGCGATTGACCATATTGATATAGCCCTTGTCATCAATCAATAATAATGCGCTTCCCATATTCTCAATCAAGGTACTGAGCCGGTCCTTTTGAATATCATAAGCAATCTTCATCTCTTGCAAATCACGGGCAAGCTGATTAATGGAATTATTCAACATTCCCGCTTCGTTATTTCGCCCGACATATGACCGCGCACGGTAATTGCCCTTCGCTAACTCGCGCACGGCATGGAGAGCACTATCAACCGGCATGAAATACTTTTTAACGATTTGAAAGACAAACAGCATAATAATAATAAAAGCAATACCCATAAACGACAGGGAAGTCGCCATGGCAGACACCCCTTCAATACCAGGGTTCCTCTCTTTCCCGACAAGCAGGTAACCTCCTGCTGCTTGATTGCTGTCAAGGTAATAATATAAGCCTGCTGCATTCAGCTCACCAACGGCTGGTTCAGCAGAATTCCCTGCATACTCCTTTACCTCTGCCTGATAAAGAGCACGTTCCTCTTCCGTTAACCCTTCTGCAGCATCAGTAAACTCCGAAAGAATATTGCCATCAGGACCGGCGAGGAGAATTGTCATGCCATACTTTTTGCTGAGTTGATCGAGCCTGCTATTTAGAATAACTGAATCCTCTATATCTGTAAGCTGCCATTCAATAATTTGCGCTGCACCCTTTAAGTCGTTCTTTGTATCTCTTTCAAGATACATCGTGAAAAGCTTTCCTAAAAGGATTGCAAACAACAGGGAAACAATCAGGATAGCCGATGCTATTTCAACGACCATCATTCTTCTTGCTTTGTTCATTCCTTCGGTTCCTCTAGTTTATAGCCTAAACCGCGCACAGTTTTAATGTAGACTGGCTTTTTCGTATCCTGCTCAATCTTCTCGCGCAGATGGCTGATATGAACATCCACAATTCGTGTATCGCCAACAAAATCATAATTCCAAATCACGTTCAGCAGCTGGTCTCTTGTAAGAATTCTAGACTTATTCTTTGCCAAATAGGCCAATAACTCAAATTCCTTCGGAGTAAGCTCAAGCATTTCGTCACCTAAATAGGCTTCATACCGTTCCAAATAGATTTTCAGTTTAGCAATCGTAATGCATTCTGAATCGTCCTCTTTTGTCTCGGTAGCCATATTCAGCATATCTACTCTGCGAAGCAGCGCCTTCACCCTTGCCACAACCTCACGCGGGCTGAATGGCTTCGTCATATAATCATCTGCACCAAGTTCAAGTCCAAGAACTTTATCGAACTCTTCACTTTTAGCAGTTAACATCAATATTGGGACCGTCATTTTATTTTGTCGTAAAATTTTACAAACCTCAATCCCGTCTAACTTTGGCAGCATGAGATCCAGTATGACAACATCCGGTTTCTCAGTCATTGCCAATTGCTTGCCCATTTCCCCATCCATGGCCTTAATGACAGTAAATCCGGCTTGTTCCAGATTATACGCAAGCAAGGTGATGATTGATTCTTCATCTTCCACAACCAGAACTTTTTTACTCATCTTATCCTCCCAATACGCTTTATTCATGAAAGCTTAAGTTTGATTGATCAACTGCATTTTACATTTTGAGCATATTCACTTATACACATTTGCCATACAGAAGAGTATAAAGAATCAACTAAGCTCCCTTTCTTCTAGCAATAGTTTAATCCCTCACTATTATATATGAAAAGAAGAAATCTTGATATAATACCTGAATGGGAAAATAGCTCAGATAATGGAGAGAGATACGGGGACTGCTTTTCGGAGGTCACTAAAAAAGATCATGAATATAGTGAATTAAAGTTATGGAGGCTGCATCAGGGTTTAATTCTAATGCCTATAATTTTGCTAGCTTGTGCCTGCGAAACATAAAAAAGGACTCTGATTAAAATCAATCAGAGTCCTTTTCATCATTATTTCGTTACACAAGAATAGACATAACCGCTTTAACGGACTGAACTGACTGTGCAAGGGCGGCTTTTTCCTCGTCCTGCAATTTCAGCTCAATGACTTTTTCTATGCCGTTTGCTCCTATGATGGCTGGTACGCCAAGGTAGATTCCATCATATCCATATTCTCCCTCTAAATAAGCTATAGCTGGGAGAACACGGCGCTGGTCCTTCAAGATAGCTTCTGCCATGGAAACAAGAGAGGCAGCAGGAGCGTAGTAGGCACTGCCATTGCCTAGCAGTTCCACGATTTCTCCTCCGCCTTTTCTTGTCCGTTCAACAATGCTTTCGAGCCGTTCTTTTGGAATAAGCTGATCCAAAGGAATTCCGCCAGCATAGGAATAACGGACAAGGGGAACCATATCGTCCCCATGTCCTCCAAGCACAAAGCCGGTTATATCCTTGACAGACAGATTTAATTCCTGAGCGACAAAAGTGCGGAATCTTGCGGTATCAAGAACGCCTGATTGCCCGATGACGCGATTCTTCGGAAATCCTGTTTCCTTAAAAACCGTGTAGGTCATCGCATCAACCGGATTGGTCAGCACGATGATGTAGCTATCCGGCGAATATTTCGCAACTTCCTTTGCCACTGAACGCATGATTTTCTGGTTGGTTTGCACAAGGTCATCACGACTCATCCCAGGTTTACGGGCAATGCCTGCCGTAATAATCACTAAATCAGAATCCTTGGTGTCCCCGTAATCAGATGTACCTGTAATAGATGCATCAAACCCCTGAACCGGGCCAGCCTCGGCCATGTCCAACGCCTTCCCTTTTGTAGGCTTTTCCATCTGCGGTATATCAACGAGCACGACATCTCCAAGCTCCTTTTGAGCCAATAGAAATGCAGTTGTTGCTCCTGTAAAACCACTGCCGATTACAGAGATTTTATTGCGCTTCAATCCCATATATCATCTACCCCCATCTTTTATTGACGGTACCGTTCAACACCCCTCAGCGAATCCTGTCTGTCTTACCCTTGCATTACTTATTCCATGTTCTTGATTAATTCATCAGCAAACTCTGAACATTTCACTTCATTTGCTCCATCCATCAAGCGAGCAAAGTCATAAGTGACCACTTTAGAGTCAATAGTTTTTTCCATGGAACGAGTGATCATGTCTGCTGCTTCATTCCAGCCTAAATGTTCAAGCATTAATACACCGGATAGAATGACAGAGGATGGATTCACTTTATCAAGGCCTGCATATTTCGGAGCAGTACCATGTGTTGCTTCAAAAATCGCATGACCAGTAACATAGTTAATGTTCGCACCAGGTGCAATACCGATTCCGCCGACTTGTGCAGCAAGAGCGTCAGAGATATAATCCCCATTCAAGTTCATTGTTGCAACTACGTCGAATTCTCTTGGTCTTGTCAAAATTTGTTGCAAGAAGATATCTGCGATAGAATCCTTCACAATAATCTTGCCTGCAGCTTCCGCATCAGCTTGGGCTTTATTCGCAGCTTCTGTTCCTTCGGCTTCTTTAATGCGGTCATATTGAGCCCATGTAAATACTTGTTCGCCGAATTCTTGCTCTGCTACTTCATAACCCCAGTTTTTGAAGGCACCTTCTGTGAATTTCATGATATTTCCTTTATGAACAAGCGTTAAGGATTTTCTTCCTTCCTTGATCGCATAATTCAAGGCTGCGCGCACAAGGCGTTTTGTTCCTTCTTCAGAAACCGGTTTAATGCCAATACCGGAAGTCTCAGGGAAACGAATCTTAGATACGCCCATCTCATTGCGAAGGAAATCTAATAATTTCTTAACATCGTCAGATCCTTTTGCATATTCAATTCCAGCGTAGATATCTTCTGTGTTTTCACGGAAAATAACCATATCTGTATCTTGCGGACGCTTAACCGGTGAAGGAACGCCGTTGAAATAACGGACAGGTCTTAAGCATGTGTATAAATCAAGTTCTTGGCGAAGAGCAACATTTAAGGAGCGAATTCCGCCGCCAACAGGAGTAGTCAATGGCCCTTTAATCGCGATTAAATATTCTTTAATCACATCAAGTGTTTCAGCCGGGAGCCATTCACCTGTTTCGTTAAATGCTTTTTCACCAGCTAATACTTCTTTCCAAACGATTGCTTTCTCTCCATTATAAGCTTTTTCTACAGATGCTTCTAGTACACGTGATGCAGCAGCCCAAATATCCGGACCAGTTCCATCTCCTTCAATAAAAGGAATGATAGCGTGATTTGGCACTTGCAAAGCGCCGTCTACTACTTTGATTTTTTCTGCCTGACTCATTGAAAAATCCCTCCAGCATGTATCAGCAAGCGATATGCCGCTGATTTCTTAGTCTCTATTTTTCTCTGTTTCTTTAACACTCTAAAGTATAGCATATCTATTACAAATATTATGAAAAAAACCTTTATTAACAAGTATCAGAATTATTTAAAGAGGCTTGTCCCTTGCTCAATGAAATTTAACGTTCTTCGATTGGAACGTACTTCTGCATGCCAGGACCGACATACTCTGCACGCGGACGGATCAAACGATTGTTCTCGTATTGTTCAAGAATATGAGCAATCCATCCGGACATACGGCTGACAGCAAAGATTGGCGTAAACAAATCATGGTCAATGCCTAAGCTATGGTAGACTGATGCAGAATAAAAATCTACGTTTGGCGGCAGAGGTTTTCTGGATGTAACCAGCTCCTCAATTTTTGTAGACATTTCATACCATTTTGGTTCGCCGTTCATGTCAGTGAGTCTTTTGGACATTTCACGGAGATGTTTTGCACGAGGATCCCCTTTGCGGTATACACGGTGGCCGAAGCCCATGATTTTTTCTTTATTATCAAGCTTATTGTTGATATATGCTTCAACATTCTCAAGCGTATCAATCTCTTTGAGCATCTTCATAACAGCTTCATTTGCTCCGCCATGCAACGGTCCTTTCAAGGCGCCAATCGCAGCCGTGACTCCTGAATACATATCAGAAAGTGTTGCCACACAAACACGCGCAGTGAACGTAGAAGCATTCAATTCATGATCTGCATGGAGAACGAGAGCTTTATTAAAGGCTTCAATCTCCACTTGGCTCGGTTCATTGCCATTTAACATATACAAGAAGTTTTGGGCGTAACCAAAGTCCTTGCGTGGTGCAATTGGCTCCAAGCCTTTACGGATACGTGAAAAAGCTGTCACAATAGCAGGAATCTTCGCTTGTAAACGAATTGCTTTTCTTAAGTTTGCCTGATCATCCATTACATCCGCTTCTTCATCATATAATCCCAGCATGGATACAGCTGTTCTCAAAGCCCCCATCGGATGCACTTTTTCAATAGGATACATCTTGAAATACTCAATGATTTCATTTGGCAGTGCCGCATTAGCAGCCAATTGATTCTTCAAGTCCTCTAATTCAAGATGGTTTGGCAGCCTTAAGTTCCATAAAAGGAAAATAACCTCTTCAAAGCTTGCGTTGTCTGCTAAATCATCAATGTCATAACCTACGTATGTAAGAGTGTCATCAATGATTGAGCTAATGGAAGATGATGTAGCAACAATACCTTCTAATCCTTTTGTTACAGACATTAGTAATCTCTCCTTTGCCAGAAATTTCCCCTATGTTTTGCAAATCACTGGTCAGTCGGGTCCATCATGCTGAATATATCCCGGCTTTAAGCTATATCCTGCATAACTCTATACTCTCATGATAAGTAAGCGTTATCATAAGAATGTATTTTCATCCCCAAAAAACCATCTTCTGAACGTTTGCTCAGAATAATAATAGGGTTCACAAAAAATTGTAAATTTTTGTGAAACCCAAACCCATTTATAATTATAAACAATTATTCCAAATTTGTGAAAGAAAACACCTTGCAAAATTATTTCTTGCGGAAAGAATTATCTAAATAAATCAATCAATTGCATCATCAAGTATGCAATCCCTGCTCCAATCAATGGACCAACTGCCACACCATTAAACAGGGCCACGGCAAGTATTGTTCCAAATACGAGAGCAACTGTGATATGCGGGTCAGAGGAAAGCAGCTGTATGCCATTTTTCGCAATTAGGGCAACCGCTATTCCCGAAAGCATCGCAACCCACGCATATGGTGATTTAGCGGCTTCAGCCAGCTGCTTGAAGCCAATATTCCCCGTGGCAATAGGAACCAGCACAGCAATTGTGATGATTGTTACGCCCCAATTGATTCCTTTTGATTGCACATAAGCAAGAAACCGGCCATCCGTTCCTGCCACTTTTACTAGAAGCAAGAAGCCGGTAGCAACCATGAGAGAGGTATTCTTAGCCACAATCCCGATTAAAAGCAGGATAATTAAGAAGATATAAGGTCCGTACATGTTCGTTCATCCTTCCGGTAATAAAGTATATAAATTGTAAATAACTATTTTATTTTGCTTTTCGGTAATAATCTGATTTTTATCAAACTAAAGATAAGAATAGTTGTCCCATCAAAACCTCTCTAAAGGAGGCACCAAATCGTGAATCATGAATACTTATACCGGGCTCTGCGCTTTGTTATGGTCATTAGCGGCTCTATCATAACGATTTATTTATTGCTGCTGACGGCAAAATATACATACCCTTTCATCATAGGGATATGCCTCGCGTTCTTGATGAACCCCTTCATCACCTTTTTAACCGAGAAACTGCGGTTTCCGCGAGCCTTGTCTGTCCTGGCCAGCATGATTGTCGTGATTGCGCTAATTGCCGGTTTGATCACCTTTTTAATCACAGAAATCGTGGCCGGAGCGGCTTATTTATCGAATGTCCTGCCTGAACATCTCGACAATATGATTAAACTGATACAAGACTTTTTCCAGAGTAGAATTCTTCCTTTGTATGAAAGGATTATTTCCTTATTTAATGATTTGGAGGATGGACAGCAGGATACGATTCTGTCAAATATCGAAAACATTGGCAAGAGCACTGGTACGACACTGACAAACCTCATCCAAACAACCCTTGGTTTTGTTCCCAAACTTATCGGCTGGCTTCCGGGTGCAGGGACAGGAGCCCTCTTCTCCTTGCTTGCGACATTCTTCATTGCCAAGGAATGGAACAAGTTTCTTGCAAAGACACAGCAGCTGCTTCCAACCAAAGCTCTACTTAACATCAAAAAGATTATCATAGAACTTGAGCGGGCATTATTTGGCTTTATCCGCGCGCAATTAACCCTTATATCCATAACAACGCTTATTGTGCTCGTCGGCTTACTGATCCTAAGGATTGAGTTTGCCATCACCATAGCCTTGATTACTGGATTTGTCGATTTGCTTCCGTATCTCGGAACTGGGTTTGTCTTTGTCCCTTGGATTATCTATGCGTTGATGACTGGAAATTTCAGCCTCGCTCTCGGGCTGACCATTCTTTACACCGTCGTTATTGTTCAGCGGCAGGTGATGGAACCGAAGATTCTATCTTCAAGCATCGGGCTCGACCCGCTTATAACCTTGATTGCCATTTTCGTCGGTTTTAAGACAATCGGTTTCATCGGCCTCATTATTGGACCCATTGTCCTTGTAGTCATCCGAACCCTCTATAAGCTCCGTATCCTTCATGACGTTTGGGATTTCATCATAGGCAGAAAACCAACTGAATTTACAAAATAAAAAAACGGCTGTTCATGGCAAACGATGCTTTGCCTGCCATGAACAAGCCTCCCATTTTTTAACGGATGATTCTAATGGTACCTTGCGACCGGCTCATAATCTTCCACAATAATGCGGTGATTAGCGGTTTCGCCCATTTTCTTGTAATCGGAATCAGCAAAATCAGCCCAGCTAAATCACTTATAAACCCCGGCAACAGAAGGAAGAAAGCACCTGCCAGTATACAGATTCCATTAAAGAGCTCCTCCCCAGGCATCATTCCTCGGTTCAATTGTTCCTGCGCCCTTCTTAATGTCTGAATCCCTTGCCTCTTCGCAAAGAGAAAGCCGAAAATTCCCGTTAAGAACATAAGAGCTACTGTCCACCCTATGCCAATATAAGACCCTGCCAGCAAAAGGGTAATAATTTCGAGTGTTGGAATCAATATAAAAAGAAACGTCGGTCGTTTCATCATAAGCCCCCTAAATCGTAATCTTCCTTAAAGTGTACCACGAAAAGAAAAAGAGCTGCCTAAATTAGCCATTGCCAACTTAAACAACTCTTCCCCCTTTATGGATTATAGGATGCTTGAATGTCCTTCATAAATACGGCCGCTTCTTGCATGAACGGTAACAACTTGTCCGTCCTTCAATTCAGCTGTCGCATTTTTTGCACCAACGATTACAGGAATGCCTTGGCTTAATCCTACTACAGCAGCATGGCTTGTTAATCCGCCTTCTTCCGTAACAAGAGCCGCACATTTCTCAATCGCCGGCATCATGTCGCGGTCGCTCGCGTTTGTAACGAGAATGCATCCTTCTGTCGCTTTCTCAATTGCTTCAGCAGCATTTCTAGCTACAACCACTTTGCCTGATGCAGACTTACGACCAATACCTTGTGCGCTTACCAATACAGAACCGATGATGTGGATCTTCATGATGTTTGTTGTGCCAGATTCGTTCACAGGAACACCTGCTGTGATAATAACTAAATCACCAGGGTTCACGATGTTGTGCTTCGTGGATTCTGCCACAGCATTTTCAAGCATATCATCTGTATTTGTAGTTGGTGTTCCCAGGATTGGGTGAACCCCCCATACTAATGCAAGCTTGCGCATTACACGCTCATGAGCTGTAACCGCGATGATCGGAGCATTGGAACGATAGCGAGAAATCATTCTTGCTGTAGAGCCGCTTTGTGTAGGAGCAATAATGGCAGAAACGTTTAAGTTAAGTGCCGTATGCGCCACAGATAAACCAATTGCTTCTGTTACATTGTAATCATGATCTTTGCTGCGTGCAGAAAGAATCGCTTTGTAGTTCAAAGCAGTCTCTGTTTTTTGAGCAATATTGTGCATCGTTTGAACGGCTTCCACTGGATATTGACCAGCAGCTGTTTCACCAGAAAGCATGATGGCATCAGTACCGTCAAAGATTGCATTCGCAACGTCACTCGCTTCCGCACGAGTCGGACGAGGGTTACGCTGCATGGAATCAAGCATTTGTGTCGCAGTAATTACTGGTTTAGCCAAACGGTTGCAGCGTTTGATTAAATCCTTTTGAACGAGCGGCACATCTTCAGCCGGAATCTCAACACCTAGGTCTCCACGTGCTACCATTAATCCGTCGGAAACCTCAAGAATTTCCTCGATGTTTTCTACACCTTCATGGTTTTCAATCTTAGGAATGATTTGGATATGACCAGCATTATGTTTTTCAAGCAATTCTCTGATTTCAAGCACATCAGCTGCACGGCGAACGAATGAAGCCGCGATGAAGTCAACATCTTCTTGGATACCGAAAACAATGTCCTCAGCGTCTTTTTGTGTAATTCCAGGCAATTTAACAGATACACCCGGTACGTTAACGCCTTTTTTGTTTTTGATCATTCCAGTATTAAGTACTTTTGTGTAGATTTCACCTTTTGATTTATCTACCCCTGTTACTTCAAGACCAATTAATCCATCATCCACAAGAATTCTTGAACCAGGATGAACATCATCAATTAATCCTTCATAAGTGATAGAAAATTTCTCAGGTGTTCCAAGAACTTGAGTGCTGGAAATAGTCACATTTTGGCCGGCAACTAGCTCAAAGCCACCGTTTTCCATGTCATGTGTACGAATCTCTGGTCCTTTCGTATCGAGCAAGATACCAACTGTCTTGCCTGTTTCCTTTGCAGCTTGGCGAATTGTTTGAATTCGTGCGCGGTGCTCCTCGTGGCTTCCATGAGAAAAGTTAAGACGTGCCACGTTCATGCCGGCCTCCATCAAAGCCTTAAGCTTTTCTAATGATTCACTGGCAGGGCCAATCGTACACACAATTTTCGTTTTACGCATGCTGTATCCTCCTAATTACTTTATATACCTTAAATTGACAGCTCATCCGATAATTTATACATTTTTTGATCGATAACATGCGGCATTTTCAATGCTTCAATAATATCATAATCAACCAACTTGTTATTCACTATCCCGACAGCGCGGCCGCCTTTGCCTTCCATAAGCAATTCAACTGCGCTTGCTGCCAAACGGCTCGCTAAAACACGGTCATGGGCCGTAGGAGATCCTCCGCGTTGAACATGTCCTAACACGGTTACGCGCGTTTCTGAACCGGTATGCTTTTGAATTTCCTGACCGATTTCAAACCCGCTTCCTACTCCCTCGGCAACAACAATAATACTGTGTTTCTTACCTCTATCATGCCCACGGTTTAGCTTATTAATGATATCATTCATGTCATGGCTTTCTTCTGGGATGAGAATGGATTCCGCTCCGCCAGCCATACCAGCCCATAAGGCGATATCTCCGGCATTTCTTCCCATAACTTCAATAACATACGTTCTGTCATGGGATGTTGCTGTATCCCTGATTTTGTCAATGGAGTCAATAACCGTATTTAACGCAGTATCGAACCCGATTGTGAAATCAGTTCCCGGGATATCATTATCAATTGTTCCAGGAACTCCTACGCATGGATAGCCGAGCTCTGTTAGTGCCCGTGCTCCGCGGTAAGAACCATCTCCACCGATGACAACAAGACCTTCGATTCCAAACTTTTTAAGTTGCTCAATGCCCTTAAGCTGCACTTCCCTTTCCTTAAATTCCGGACAACGTGCGGTATAGAGCATTGTTCCTCCTCTATGTATAATGTCTCCAACAGAACCCAGTTCCAGCTTTTTAATGTTTCCATTAATCAGCCCTTGGTAACCATTGTAAATTCCATATACTTCAACATTATGGTAGATCGCTTTACGGACAACTGCACGAATCGCGGCGTTCATACCTGGAGAATCTCCTCCACTTGTTAATACGCCAATTTTCTTCATGATACTCACCTCAAGTATATTATAATCTCTTCTATAGAGCTTCAACCTGTAAAGTATGGAAAGGAAGAAACACAATGATGAAACGATATTATCATTATTGCAACTTTATTCTATGATAACAACTTACATTCGTAAACCCCATTGTATCCAGTATTTACACTTGAAAACGTTATCAAGTCATGAAATATCATCTTATTTAAAGAAAATGAACTTTCTTTGTACTTTTCCCAACATCTGAAAAAAGAAACGTACAACTGTCTGTACGCTTCCTCTTTTCTCTATTGATAGGAGAAGATACTGCCAAGAAAATTATATTTCCCAATCTTCCGGTATTTCATATAACGCATATCTAATAACTCTTCTACTTCAATTGACAATAGTTTCTCCATTGATTGCGCTAGTATACGGTCAATTTCTTCGGCCTGCTCCTCAGCCGAACAATGGGCTCCTCCAAGCACCTCAGGAATAACCTCATCAATGATGTCTAATTCTTGTAAATCCCTTGCCGTAATTTTCATTGATTCAGCGGCTTTTTTGGCCTGAGCGGAATCCTTCCAAAGGATAGAGGCGGCACCTTCAGGAGATATTACAGAATAAGTAGAGTTCTCAAGCATATGTAAATGATCGCCGACACCGAGGGCTAATGCTCCCCCGCTTCCCCCTTCACCAATCACTATGCATATGATTGGAACCTTCAAACCAGCCATCTCGAACAGATTTCTGGCAATGGCTTCACTTTGGCCGCGTTCTTCTGCTGCCTTTCCGGGATATGCGCCTTTTGTGTCAATAAAGCAAATCACCGGACGATTGAATTTTTCAGCCTGCTTCATCAGCCTCAATGCTTTTCGATACCCTTCTGGATGGGGCATTCCAAAGTTGCGGAGAATATTTTCCTTCGTATCCTTGCCGCGCTGATGGCCAATGACTGTAACAGGCTGTCCCCGATATTTGGCTATCCCGCCGATAATAGCATGGTCATCTCCGTAAAGCCGGTCACCATGACATTCGAAGAAATCGGTGAATAAGAAGTCAATATAATCCTTCGTTGTCGGACGTGTGGAGTGACGTGCTATTTGTACTCGATCCCACGGTTCTAGATTTTCGTAGATTTCTTTTTCTATAGCCCCAAGCTTTTCTTCAAGGGTATCAATGTCCGCCGAAAAGTCATGTGTGGTGGTGCTGGCTAACTTCTTCAATTCATCTATCTTTGCTTGCAAGTCCCTGATAGGCTTTTCAAAGGAAAATTCTGCTGACATCACTCATTACCTCCCGCTATGTGAATCTCCATAATATTTGTCAATGTATCTTTTAGTTCACGGCGATGGATGACAGCATCCAGCTGTCCGTGCTCAAGTAAAAACTCTGATGTTTGGAAATCCTCCGGTAATTTTTCATGAATGGTCTGCTCGATAATTCTCCTTCCAGCAAATCCGATTAAGGCTCCGGGTTCAGCCAGGTTATAATCTCCAAGTGATGCAAAACTCGCTGAAACGCCCCCTGTTGTCGGATGGGTCATGACCGAAATAATCAAGCCTTGATGGTCGCTGAACCGTTTCAAAGCTGCGCTTGTCTTAGCCATTTGCATCAGGCTTAATACGCCCTCCTGCATTCTAGCTCCTCCAGACGCTGTAAAGATGATGAATGGCACCTTCAATTCATCCGCCTTCTCAATGGCCCGTGTGATTTTCTCTCCAACAGCTGACCCCATGCTTCCCATTCGGAATGTCGAATCCATAATAGCAACCACACTGGTCAGACCACCAATTTGACAGACTCCTGTCAAGACCGCTTCATTCATATTTGTTTTCTTTCGATCTTGATCTAATTTCTCGAGATACCCCTCGAAAGACAATGGATTCTCAGATACCATCATTCGATTTATTTCTTCAAAGGTTCCTTCATCACTGATACTCATTATTCGCTCATAAGCGGTCATTGGGTGATGGTATCCGCACTTAGGGCATACCTTTTCATTCTTAATAATTTCCTTGGAATATTTGATTACTTTGCATGAAGGGCATTTCATCATGATTCCTTCCGGTATATCCTGCTTCGCTTTATCCGATGGAATGGTTGCGTATTTTTTTCTGCGCCCTCTTGAAAAAACATCTTTAAACAAACTGCCTATCCCCTTTCAGTTCCATATGGTTAACAAATGACAGTGGCCTTACCTCTTGTTCTCAGGGAAGAAGCCTCGCAGTCCGCAAACTACAAAGGATTTCTTCCATGAATCCCAAAAGATAAAGCCAAGTCCATTTGGTTAAGCAGCTGCCTGTTATTCGGCGTTTGCACTCTTCCTGATGTTATTTTCGTAGATGTTAAGAGCCTCTTCCTTTTGCCCCTTCTCTAACAAGGCAGCTAAAGCGATGTATTGCTTACGTTCAGAGATAGGGAAGATACTGCCGGAAGCTTTTGCATAGCTGTTGACCGTCCTCCAAATTCTCTCCATCAATCTATTATCTGTCATTATTGCCAATTTGGTAAAGTATTCTTCATCGGTAAATGAATGGTTCCTTGCCCATTGGTAGAATTCTATGCCTGTTTCAGGTTGACCTTTACTCAAATCAGCCAAGATTCGAATACAATCCTTCTCCAGCAGCAGCTTTACTTCAAGCAAATCCTCCTTCGTCTTGCCTTCAAGCACGAAAAAAGAACCTAAGAGCTCAACAAGCTTATGCTCCTGAAAGTTATAAATAAATGTGCCTTCCCCCCGCCGCGTTTCAATCAAACCCAAAAGTTCAAGCGCTCTTAACGCCTCACGAACTGATGAGCGGCCTACATTCAGCCTTTCTGAAAGCTCCCTTTCAGAGGGAATCTTATCTCCCGGAACAAGCTTGTCTTGCTCAATCATCCTCTGAAGCTTACGTACGATTTCTAGATAAACCTTTGATTGTCCTCCATCTTGCCTTTGCTCCACTGGCCATCACTCGCTTTTCCCTATTGATGATAATAACTCCGTCTTTCTTCTAATCTCTTCAGGGTCAACCTTCAATCTCGCAACACCAGTTTCCATTGCCGCTTTAGCCACCGCAGCTGCCACGGCTGGTGCCACCCGCGGGTCGAAAGGTGCAGGAATGACATAATCCGCATGCAGCTCTTCCTCTGAAATCAAATCTGCGATAGCATGGACGGCAGCCACCTTCATCTTCTCATTAATATGCGTGGCGCGCACATCAAGGGCTCCCCGGAAAATGCCTGGGAATGCCAGTACATTATTGACCTGGTTAGGAAAATCAGACCGGCCTGTGCCCACGACTTTAGCTCCCGCCTCTTTCGCAAGCTCTGGCATGATTTCCGGCGTCGGATTAGCCATTGCAAAGATGATTGGATCTTCTGCCATGGATTGAACCATCTCAGCTGTTAACGCATCAGCGACCGATACGCCAATAAAGACATCAGCATCCTTAATTACATCCTGGAGCGACCCTTCTGATCTGCTGCGGTTCGTGTATTTTGCAACTTCTGCTTTTACTAGGTTCATTCCATATGGGCGATCTTCGAAAATCGCTCCCTTACTATCGCACATGATAAGATCACGCACGCCGAAATTATATAATAGCTTTATGATAGCGATGCCGGCTGCACCTGCTCCGCTCGCCACCACTTTAATCTCTGACATTTTTTTATTGGATAGCTTCAAAGCATTCACAAGCCCTGCAAGCGTCACGATGGCGGTTCCGTGCTGATCATCATGGAAGACCGGAATATTCGCTTCCCGCTTTAAGCGTTCTTCAATGACAAAGCAATTCGGTGCGGCAATATCCTCCAAATTCACTCCGCCAAATGTGGGCTCAAGCAACTTGACTGTTTCCACAATTTTATCTACGTCATTGGTATTTAAGCAGATTGGAAAAGCATCCACACCTGCGAAACTCTTAAATAGCAAGGCCTTTCCTTCCATAACAGGCAAGGCAGCTTCCGGACCAATATTGCCAAGTCCAAGGACGGCTGTCCCATCGGAGACAACAGCGACCGTATTGCCTTTTATGGTATATTCATATACTGTATCCGGCTTATCATGTATTTGCTTACAAGGCTCTGCTACGCCTGGAGAATAGGCTAAGCTCAAATCTTCTGCATTTCGAACCGGAACTTTAGACACCGTTTCCAATTTACCTTTGTTAACACGATGCATATGCAGCGCTTCTTCTCTTAAAGTCATCCCAACACCCCTTTTTCTTAAAAACGATTGGTCCCATCCGCCTTGATGGTCAGACCAGAAATATATCTTTCAATATATCACAATATTCAGTGCAATTCCTAGTCAATCTTCTTTTAACAGAACATTTCCTTTACCGGCAAGTTCTTCCAGCCTAGATATCAAATGGGATGAAGGAGTTACCCAATTCTCCTTTGACAGCTGAATGGTCTTTGCTTCCTTTTCATAGCGCAGATAAACTTTTACGTTCCCTCGATACCCAGCAAGACATCTTTTGATCTCTGCAAGATTCGCCGGCGTTTGCCGATTAGGCGTCAATCTGATAAACAGCGATTTAAATAATTGGCGCAATTGCTCATTCTCATCATGCAAATCATAGATAGCTTTGGTAACAAACTGCTTCTTGCCATTCCGCTCTTCTGATTTCCCCTCTAAAAGCAGCATATTCCCTTCCTTTAAGAGAACGCTAGAATGTCTATATACATCTGGAAAGGCAACACATTCCATCTCGCCCGTTTCATCACCCGCGGTGAAAAAGGCCATGTTCTCCCCTTTTTTGGTCCGGATTGTTTTCACAGACTGAATAAAAGCACCAAGATAGCCTGACATGCCCGGATGATATTTAGCAATCGGCAAGGCTCCCGCATGAGTTAATTTCTTCCGGTACGCTGATAGAGGATGATCAGACAAATAGAATCCGAGCACTTCTTTTTCTTTTTGCAGCTTTATGGTAGAAGGCATCGGGTCAACAATCATGTATTTGGGCTTTATCATTTCATCATCTGAATCAAAGAAACTGGCATCTCCATTTGAAGGACGAACCAATTCCACATGCTCCAATGCCACATCAATACTGGCAAGAATACTTGCCCGGTCAATGGAGAACTCATCAAACGCCCCGGCATAGCAGAGATTTTCGAGCACCTTTCTGTTCAAGACCCTTGCAGGTGCACGAACGCAAAAATCGAACAAGTCGGCAAATGGACCATTTTTGCGTGCCTGAACAATCTCACGCAAAACAGATGCCCCAATTCCCTTTATACCTGCGAGACTGTATCGGATTCCTTTCCCCTTCTCAATCACAAACGGATAGTGGCTTCTATTAATGGATGGCGGAAGGATTTCATACCCATTACCCTTCAATTCCTGGACATACTGGAGGATTTTCTCCTCATTGCCTATCACAGATGTCATAATTCCGGACATGAAATGAAGAAAATAGTTTGCTTTCAAATAAGCAAGCTGGTAGGCAATTAAGCTGTAGGCAACCGCATGGCTTTTCGGGAACCCGTAATTGGCAAAACGAACAATTAAATCATATACGTCATTCGCACGCTTTGTGTCATATCCGTTCCTTTCAGCACCTCGGACGAAATGCTCTCTTTCCTGATCCAGCACATCCTTCTTCTTCTTGCTGACAGCTCTGCGCAGCAAATCGGCTTCACCTAAACTGAAGCCAGCCATCGTAGAGGCAATCTGCATGATTTGCTCCTGATAGACAATGATCCCGTATGTCGGCTCCAGGATTTCCTCAAGTACCGGATGCGGGTAAGAGACGGTCTCCCGCCCATGCTTCCTTGCGATATATGCCGGAATATTATCCATCGGACCAGGTCTGTATAAGGCGTTCACAGCAACGAGGTCACCGAATGAGGTGGGCTTTAGCTTCTGCAGAACATTTTGCATGCCGCCGGATTCAAATTGAAAAATACCCGATGTCTGTCCCCTTGAAAGCAATTCATAGGTTTTCTTATCATCAAGCGGCAATTGGCTTAATTGGACTCTTTGCCCCGTAGATCTCTCAATTTGCTTAATTATTTGGTCAAGCAGCGTCAAATTGCGCAGACCAAGAAAGTCCATCTTCAGCAGTCCGATCTCTTCCAGGTATTCCATCGTAAACTGAGTTAAATAAACTCCCTCATGCCCCGCCTGGATAGGAATGATTTCTGTGAGCGGACGGTCCGTCATCACAACGCCGGCAGCGTGGATAGATGTATGCCGAGGAAGTCCCTCCCACTTTTGGGCCATATCCATGATTCTTTGATGATGCTCCGCTTGCTGCACCCATTCGCGCAGGCGGGCAGAATTCGCCAAAGCCTGGCGAATCGTCATCCCATGGCCTGGCGGAAGTGTCCTTGATAATTGTTCAATTTCCTTCGCATTTAATCCGAACACTCTTGCGGCATCCCTCAGTGCCGCTTTCATGCCAAAGGTACCGAACGTGATGATTTGAGCGACATGAAGAGCTCCATATTTATCAGCCACATACCGAATCATCTCTTCCCTGCGATTATCCGGGAAATCGATATCAATATCCGGCATCGTAATTCTTTCCGGATTCAGGAAACGCTCAAATAGGAGATCATTCTTAATGGGGTCGACATTCGTAATTCCAAGGCAATAGGAGACAATAGAGCCTGCGGCAGAGCCCCGCCCAGGTCCCGTTAATATGCCTGTCTTATGCGCATGGTTCATGAAATCCCAAACAATCAGGAAATAATCACTGAATCCCATCTTGGCAATCACCGAGAGTTCATAATTCAACCGGTCTTCATGAAGCTTATCCCATTCAGGGTAACGCCTCTTTAGACCCCGGTGACATATTTCGGCCAAATAGGCATCTGCCGGCCTCTTATCTGGCACAGGAAACTTGGGAAGGAGCTTTTGATGAAAGTCTATGGTGACAGAGCAGCACTGGGCAATTTTGACCGTATTCTCCAAAGCATCGGGCTCACCCCCATACCACTCGACCATCTCAGCCATAGAGGCTAGGTGCATCGATTCCTCCATGCTGATAATCTCCTCTTCTATATCAGCAAGCTTTATATTATCCTTTAGGCAGGTAAGCCCCTGATAGGCTTCCAAGTCTTCTTTATCCATATAGCGGACGGGACCAGCTGCAACAAGCGGAACAGACATATCCCGCGCCAGCTGCTTAACTTTCTCCCAGACCGGTTTCTTATTTCGCGGCAGCGAAAGATAAAAGCCGCCTTCCTGAAAGATTTGCTTATATTTATCGACAAGCGCAGCGGCGCCGTCCTCATCGCCTTGTTCCAGCAGCCCTTCAATTTGACCTTCGGCTCCTGGACTAATCGCTAATAGTCCATTCGCATAGCCTTTCAGCCATCTGATCGGCAACCCTTCATTTGACCGTGTCTGAATGGCGCTTGAAATTTTCATTAAGTTCTTATAGCCTTGATTATTCCTCGCTAAGAGCAGAAGCGGAAAGCTGCTTGTCTCCTCCTCATTCAGCAAATCACATGTCAATCCAATGATTGGTTTAATTCCTTGTGCTGTGCATTCCTTATAAAAGGACGGAGCCGCATACATTACATTGCGGTCGGTCAATGCAACGGCTTTGTATCCGCGCATCTTGGCACCGGCGACAATTTCCTTCACCGACAATGTGCTCTCAAGCAAGCTGTAAGCACTATATACATGAAGATGGACAAATGACATTGGCGTCACATCCTTTTTCTTTATCATACTAAATCATCTATAAACGATTCTTCTTTATTATAAGAGTCCTGGAGAAAAAAAGAAAATATGTTCGTATTTTCTTCCGGAAACTTTTTAACATCCTCATAATACCAGATGCCTGTTCATATACATATATCAAAAACAAAAAGGGACGAGTTATATGGACCAAGCATTTCTACCAGCCTTCATTAACAGCTTCTTTATTTCATTAGGCGTTTTATTAGGCGGCTCCTTAATAGGAGGACTCGCCGCCTTCATTACCGGACAGCCCCCCTTAACCCATGTGTTCCGTCTATCGGAAGGATTAAGGATATGGGCCATTGTTGCTGCCATCGGAGGCACCTTTGATGCAGTTTATTCATTTGAACGAGGCATATTCCACGGGGAAACGAAGGATATCTTCAAGCAAATCTTGCTCATCATCTCTGCCCTTGGCGGAGCTCAGGCTGGTGCGCTCATCATCCACTGGCTCACACAGGAGCAAATGCATCCATGAGAATACCCCCTTATTATCGCAATCCTATGTGGCAGCGCTTCTTCGCAGGAATAGCGATTGGCGCTGTTATTAGCTGGGCCCTTTTCTTTTACATGTTTGGGGACCTGCAGGAGAAACAGGTCCAGCTCATCCAGACTCAGCAGGATACCATCAAGGATTTATCCGAAGAGGTGGACATTTGGCAAAGCGAGTATGAAATTCTCAACAAGCGAAACGAAAGCCGCTTGCTCGTCCAGGATGTCTCCGTCCGCATCACCAACTACAAGAAGTACCGGCTTGACCCGCTCAGTGTATTCGAGGTCGAACAAAGCATCCAAAAGGATTTCTCCTCCCTGATCGGCAAGGATTTAGAGAGCGTCAGTAAAGGGAAGGAGCTGCTTAAACGGGCCATTATCAATAAGAGCATAAAGGTGAACAGCCGCCATTATCAGCTCGAAATTAAGGAGCTGGTTATTTACACCAATATTGAAATAGAACTAACCATTCGGCAAATGTAAAAAAGAGACTGATTCTAAAAAGCTAACTTTACATTGCTTTTGAATCAGCCTCTTTTAGCATTAAGCCTTGCAAACCTCCACTAAGTCTGCCACGACCTTATCCACATCTGCCCAATCATAGATAGTCGCCCCTGATGCGAGCGGATGTCCCCCGCCATTATATTTTTTGGCAATTCCATTGATGACCGGTCCTTTGGAACGGAGACGAACCCGGATATCCTCGCCTTCCTCTATGAAGAAAGCCCATGCCTTTAAGCCCTTTATTCCGCCGAGCGTGCTCACCAATAGGGAAGCCTGTGATGCCTTCACCCCAAAACGATCCATGACATCCTTTGTGATGACCATAGAACCAACGCCATTCTCATCCATTTTAAAGTGTTCAAAAACGTAACCGTTCAAACGAACGACCGCCTCTTCCACATCATAAAGCCCATTATAGATCTCTGTGCGGTCAAATCCGTAATGAATTAGCTCACCTGCATACAGGAAGGTTTTATCCGTCGTGCTCGGATAGAGAAATCTTCCGGTATCTCCTACAATGCCAGCATATAGCAAGCGTGCGGCCTCCTGAGTCAGCTTTAAGCCCTTATCCTTGCCAAACGTATAAAAGTCATAAATCATCTCACTGCAGGAGCTCGCTGATGTGTCCACCCACACTAGATCTCCATATGCATCATCATTCGGATGATGGTCAATCTTGATGAGCATATCGCCCATTGTATACCGCTGGTCACATACCCGCTCCTGATTAGCAGTGTCACATACAATAACAAGAGCTTGTTCGTAGACAGAATCAGGGATTTGGTCCAACTCCTTTAAAAAACGGAGGGACTCCTCCTCTACCCCTACCATATATACATTCTTCTCTGGGAAAGATGCCTTAATCATTTCACCAAGCCCGCATTGAGATCCGTATGCATCAGGATCCGGACGGACATGCCTATGTAAAATAATCGTCTCATATTGTTTAATTGCATCAAGTATGCGTTCTTTCATTATTCATTCTCCTTTAATGAGTCATCCAATCTTAATTAAAACAAAAAAGCAGCCCTTTCGGAAGCACTTTCCATATTGGTCATTTTATTCAATTTTTAGTACAATGTAGACATACTAATCAAACGGAGGCCAATCTATGCCGATACTTGTTTTCTTTATTGTGACGTCCCTTTCCTTCTACATTTACTATAAAGCAAAAACCTTCCGGACACAGCATCCAATGCAGCGTGCATGCCTAAAAGGAAAATCATCTATGACACTCGGATTGTTTGTGCTGATATTCGGGATTAATCAATTGTATCTGTACCAAACGACACTCACTTACTTCATCGGAGGCATCTTCATCATCATGGGAGCGCTTAGCTTATACGGCGGTTTTAAAATGTACCGTCACTTTGCACCGCTCGCCGAGGATGAATTCCATGCCCTGTCTAAATAAGAGCAATTTTCAGATCAAAAATGCCTTAACCCTGGAATATCTTCCCGCCGGTTAAGGCATTTTTTATTGAACAATCCCATCAGCGCTCAAGCAATTGGCACATCAGCATCGCTTTTCCGACCAGTTTGCCCTCATTGAATACATCAATCTCAACCTTCCCAAATTTACGGCCGACTTCAAGAATATTAGGCGCAATGGTCAAAATGCTCTCGAGCTGTACGGGTTTCAGGAAATAAACAGACATGTTTTCCACGACAAGCTCGCCTCTCTTATAGCCCCGTAATGCCCGGTTCGCAGCTTCGATTACAAGCGCGGTAAAGACACCATACGAAATGGTTCCCAAATGATTCGTCATCTGCGGAGTTACTTCGCATTCAAACTTACTCTCATCTTGAATGACATTCATCTGGTTAGCAATGACATCGTCAATTGTCTCACCTACCTGTGGCTGCCTCTGACTCATCTGCAGAGCCTTGAGGACATCCTGGCGGCTGATGATGCCAATTAGGATATTTCGGTTGTCTACAACAGGAAGCATTTCAATCCCTTCCCAAACCATCATATGGGCAGCACTCGCCACGCTTGTCTTCTCCCCGGTGAAGATCGGACTTTTCGTCATGACCTTCTCAATCAGGGTATCAGCGCTTAAGCCAAGAATGTCACGGGATGTCACCATTCCTTGCAGCCGCATATTCTCATCCACAACAGGGAAGCGGCTGTGCTTCGTTTGCCTGTTAAGGTTTGTCCAATCCTCGATTGTATTCCCTACTCGCAGTACTTCTGTCCGTTCAGTTGGAATCAAAATATCCTCCACAAGCAGGATTTCCTTCTTGATCAATTGGTCATAGATGGCCCGGTTGATCATCGTCGCCACTGTAAACGTATCATAGGAGGTTGAAATAATCGGCATTTGCAATTCATCGGCCAGCCTCTTAATAGCATCAACTGTGTCAAATCCTCCCGTAATCAGGACAGCCGCTCCCGCCTTCAAGGCAAGCTCATGCGCCTTCACCCGGTTCCCGACAATAAGAAGGTTCCCAGCTTCCGTATAGCGCATCATTGCATCAAGCTCCATCGCCCCAATGACAAACTTATTCAACGTCTTATGAAGACCAGTCCTCCCGCCAAGAACCTGTCCATCCACAATATTGACCACTTCTGCAAATGTCAGCTTCTCTATGTTCTCTTTCTTCTTGCGCTCAATCCGAATCGTGCCAACACGCTCAATTGTACTCACATAGCCTTTATTCTCGGCATCCTTGATTGCGCGGTAAGCCGTTCCTTCACTGACCGATAGAGCCTTGGCAATCTGCCGGACGGAGATCTTCTGCCCAACCGGGAGTTCATCAATATAATGTAATATTTGTTCATGCTTAGTAGCCAAACTATTCACCCTTTTTCGTTATCCATTATTCTTATTATAAGGTTAAAAGGGCAAATCTATCAAACCGCCTATTTTTCACAGTCCTTTTTGCCTCACCTTGGCAGTACCGCCTGCCTTTGAAACTTCTCGTTTGCTGCCATTGCCGTATAGGATGCCTGAAAGATTGCCAGCAAGGACACAAAAGGCCAGGAGCATCCAGGCGCCAGAGAATAAAACCTCTTCCCTCATTCCTTCAAACGTTAAACGCGGCAGCGACCACATGAGCATCACAAAGGCAGCAACGAAACAAAATCCATACCTTGTCTTCATCTTAAACCCCTCCTATAGGGGTAATATATGAGAGATTTTTCAAAAAAAGAAGCGCCAACCCCATAACGAGCTGGGTAATGGCGCTTCATGTTTTTTCTATAGTTCCACAGAATCCCCAGGAGACATCACCTTCACGACACCCTCCTCACAGAGGGAAGCGAAATGATGCGGGTCCTGCTTAATAGGCGGGAACGTATCATAGTGAATCGGAACAGCCTGTTTCGGATGCAGGAATTCGACGGCGAGCGCTGCATCCTCTGGTCCCATTGTAAAGTTATCCCCAATTGGAATAAAAGCCAGATCGATTGGATGCCGGTCCCCAATTAGCTTCATGTCAGAGAAGAGCCCGGTATCTCCTGCATGAAAGACCGTCTTGCCATCAATGGTTACTAGAATGCCAGCCGGCATCCCGCCATAGATAATCTGACCATTCTCCTCAAAGCCAGTCCCATGAAAGGCTTGCGTAAACTTCACTCGGCCGAAATCAAACTCATAGGCACCGCCGATCGACATCCCATGCGTTTTCACGCCTTTCCAGCCAAGATATGTACTCATCTCAAAATTGCAAATAACAAGGGCATCATGCTTTTTAGCGAGTTCAACCGTATCCCCCACATGGTCACTATGGCCATGTGTCAGAAGAATGAAATCAGGACTGACATCCTCCACCTTCAAGTCCGTCAGCTCATTTCCCGTGATAAATGGATCAATTAAGATTTGATGCTTGTCCGTTTCAATTTTGACAACTGAATGACCATGATACGAAACCTTCAAGATTCATCTCTCCTTTTCTTCGCTATTGGATATAAATACCCGCTTTTTTTATTTTCTAACAATTTACTTTCCTACATTTAATTGATAACCTACTAACATATATCACTAGAGTACAGGAGGCTGTTTAAATGAGCAACTTAAATTTACTCGCTAATTGGCTAAAAGAAAAACAGGCTGACGCAGCATTCATCACATCCACTGAAAATGTTTTCTATTTAAGCGGTTTTCACAGCGACCCGCATGAGCGTCTGCTTGCGGTTCTAGCATTCCCTGCCGATGAGCCGATTTTGATTTGTCCGCAAATGGAAGTTCCGGATGCGAAGCAAGCCGGCTGGCCATACGAAGTTATCGGAATTTTAGATACACAAAACCCATGGGAAAGAGTCCATGAAGCATTGAAAAAACGCAATGTGTCCATTCAAACACTAGCGGTTGAGAAGGAACATTTGACAATGGAGCGCCTGGAAGGCCTAAACTCCATCCTCGGTCAGCCTTCATACATATCCGCAGAAGAAAAATTGCGCCAATTGCGCATGGTCAAAAGCGAGAGCGAGCTGGCCATTATTAAAGAGGCATGCCGCCTTGCCGATTACGCAATTAAGATTGGAACAGAAGAAATCGCCGAAGGCAAAACCGAAATGGAAATTCTGGCTGCACTTGAATACCAATTGAAAAAAGAGGGCGTCTCCGAAATGTCATTTGCGACGATGGTGTTGACAGGCGAGAACGCTGCTTCCCCGCATGGTGTTCCTGGGCAAACAAAAGTAAAAAAAGGGGACCTCGTCCTTTTCGACCTTGGTGTTGTTGTCGACGGCTACTGCTCAGACATCACACGTACGGTTGCTTATGGGCAAATCTCTGATGAGCAAAGAGAGATTTATGAAACTGTTCTTGAAGCACAGAAAGCTGCCGTTGCGGCATGCCGACCTGGTGTTACCTGTGCCGAAGTTGATTTGACAGCCCGTAATATCATCCGTGACAAGGGCTATGGAGATTACTTCCCGCATCGCTTAGGACATGGCCTTGGCATCAGCGTACATGAATATCCTTCCCTAACGGAAGTTAATGAGCTGAAATTGCAAAAAGGCATGGTATTCACAATCGAACCAGGCATCTATGTTCCTAAAAAAGCTGGCGTCCGCATCGAGGACGATCTTTATGTTACAGAAAACGGCGTTGAAATTCTGACGAAGTTCCCGAAAGAATTAATCACGCTTTAATCGCCATGCTTGTGAGCGGAGTTTTTCACTCCCGTTCACAAGCATTATTAATATATCAATAAAATATTAATCCCCCATTATCATGACTATCTGTCATAAATACCACTCTTTCCATACAAATAAAGCTATTAAGAAAAAACACTAATCATTTCAATGATATTCCACCCTGTTCCTTATGACAAAATCAGCTATTATCACAAAAATCAATCAAACGTTCACTGTATTTCCATATAATTTTCCTACTATTCGAAATGTTTTATAGTATAATAGAATTATAATAAAGGAGGAGATTAATATGGCATTATCCTATAATAAGATCCTTGTTGCAGTGGATGGTTCACAAGAGGCTGAATGGGCATTCAAAAAATCTATCGACATCGCTAAACGTAACGATGCAACACTTGTTTTGACCCATGTTGTGGACAATCGTACGTTTGCGGCGGTTGAAGCATATAGCATCTCAATCACTGAAAGCGCAGAGCAATATGCGAAAGACCTTTTAGAAGAGTATAAAAAAATCGCCATGGATGCAGGCGTCAAGAAAGTAGAAATATGCATCGAATTCGGCTCTCCTAAGGTGAAAATACCGAAGGACATTTCCAAAAAGCATGATATTGACTTGATTGTCTGCGGTGCCACAGGGCTAAATGCAGTAGAACGCTTCTTCATCGGATCTGTTTCTGAACATATTATCCGCTATGCAAAGTGTGATGTTATGGTCATTCGCTCTGAAGAAAAAACTGGCATATAATCATTCATAGACATCAGTAAACCAAATAAAGAGAGAGGCTGACTCGAAAGTTCCGTTATTGAGCTTTCGGGCCAGCCTTTTCATTTGGCATTATGGAGATGAATAATAAAGTGCTTTCTCCATTTGAATGTTCCTCTTATAAGCCATCAAACATCGTTACGAAGTTCAAGTATTTGACCAAACATTATTTGGCTTTATCCATACAAGCAATTAATCGATCCTCTATATCACTGGCAATCTCCTTTAAAGTTTCATCATCAACCATTTCGATTAGAGTGCTTGGCTTCGGCATTCCGATTTTTATCTTCCCTTGATTATCTTGATAGACAACGATGCTACAACAGCTTATCCGTATCTTTTAAAAACCCATCAACAATCTTATTGTATATATCCGGCTGGTCGATATTAGCTGTAT
>X410_Impala__coassemble_31_pt1 | contig 35792 bp, 31 predicted proteins | sample X410_Impala__metabat2_high_PE_006 | metagenome-assembled genome bin X410_Impala | reverse complement strand
TTTTACTTTTTTCTCATAATGCAGCAGCCCGCGCCACATTCGTATCTTGACTTCCGCCTCATTTTTCTGGAAGTTCCTATCATAAATAACCGACACCGTTACTGGCGATAGCAAGAACACGACAAACAATGCGAGCAGGGCAAGCAAGCACGCAAATAAAATGACCAACCTGAACACCCCCATCTATTATCAAGCAAACAGTATGGACAACAGGCACATAAAATAAACCCGCCTGCTGCAGGCGGGTTTATGCTTCTACTATTTAATCGATTTCACCGCTCCTTATCAAGCAGGACAGCCGTATCACTGAACATATCATGGAAGCCTTGCTTGCGCGGGTTAAAAGCGACAACGATATAGCCGAGGAAGAAAAAGGCGGAGATGTATCTTCCTATCCACTCTCTAAACAATAATGTCTTCCAATCCAGTTTATCCTTCGTGAGCGAAATAACATGCACCCCCATGACCATCTTCCCTAAGGTTTGTGCAAATAGGAGCGTCATAATGAAAAAATACCCGAAAAAAACGATGGAATCAATCACCGTGAACGGCGAGAAGATTCCGCTGCTGTCAATCGGTATATCAAGCAAACGAAAAATCGGCTTGATGAATAGCCGGCTGATGCTCCCGACAATCAGGATGTCAATGATATAAGCCCAAAATCTCATCCAAAATCCGGCACGGGACAGGTTCATGATCTCTTGAGAATAATGATCCGTTTTCTGTGTATTTATATCTTCTTGCTCAGTTAAGCTGGTCTCCTGTGTATCCGTCATTCCCCTGCCTCCTTACTCTCCAGAATATAAGTACATCAGTTGCGGAGATTGATTTTCGGTCATGATTTCTTTAATGATGCTTGCCTCATCATTACCGCCAATCCACTGCGTGAGCTTCAAGTTCAGCATTGAACCAAGGCCAATGGAATCCGTCAGCTTAACGACAGCTGCATCCTCAAGCCCCTCATTTTTCTTCATGCCAGCGATTGCATCATCCAAGTAGCCGAGCTCATCCACGAGATTCAGCTCCTTCGCTTGACGGCCGTCATAGATTCGGCCATCCGCCACTTTCCTGACCTCTTCTTTCGACATGCCCCTTCCTTCCGCAATGACAGTAACAAATTGGCTATAAGAGTTATCCACAAGGGATTGCATAATCCTCTTCTCTTCATCAGTCATATCACGGAAGGAGTTACCTATATCCTTGAACTCTCCGCTTTTAATGGTGACCATATCAATGCCATACTTCTCGGCAAATCCTCCAAAATTAAAGCTTTGCATGATGACGCCAAGCGATCCTGTCAATGTCTCAGGACTTGCATAGATTTGATTGGCAGGAGCTGCGACATAATAGCCGCCAGAGGCAGCCATTGAGCCCATGGACACATACACCGGTTTTCCCGCCTCTTTAATGGCCTCGATTTTCCGGTGGATTTCAGCACTCTCATGAACCCCTCCGCCTGGTGAGTTCACCTCCAGCACAAGGCCGCTAATCGTGTCATCCGAAGCGATGGTATCTAAATGCTCAAGCAATGCTTGATGATTATATCCCTCCGAAGAGAAGAGTGAGGCGCTATCTCCTGTATCTGCAATCGTTCCGTCTAAATCCAAGACCACAATTCTTTGCTCGAAATCTCCATCCTCGATTACTTCCTCTTCTGCTGCTAGTAATTCTGACATTGACCCCTCATCAGAAGCCAGCAAGGAAATCGAATTCATAAGAATCGATGCGAAGAAAATAACTGCCGCAATTCCCAGTGCCAACCATCTTTTTTTGTTCACACAATATTCCCCCAGTCGAAGTTTGAATCTTCCTATTTTCCTGATAAAATTATTATAACATGCCGATGTTGGGTAAACTTGAAATTGCATAGAATTCTAGCAAGCACTGCCTATGAGGAGGTTTCGCGATGGATAACCGCAAGAACATCTATTTTTACTACAAGAAAGACAAGGATATTCTCGAACGAATTGAGGCCATCAAAGCAAGCACGGATAAGTATGGGTTTAGCACCGTAGAAAATCCTGCAGAAGCAAATATCATTGTCAGCATCGGTGATGACGGCACATTCCTGCAAGCTGTTCGAAAGACAGATTTCAGAGAGGATTGCCTCTATGCAGGGATTTCCCTGGACAAGAAATTGAATATGTATTGTGATTTTTATATTAATGATACAGAGAAGATGGTTAAAGCTGTTACGACACCTGTCATCGAGGTAAGGAAGTACCCGACGATTGAAGTGACGATTGATAATGAATACAGCTTTGATTGTCTGAACGAATGCTCCTTCCGTTCTTCCTTAATCAAGACCTTTGTCATCGAAGTGCATATCGATAATCAGCTTTTCGAGACTTTCCGAGGTGATGGAATGGTCGTTGCTACTCCTACCGGTTCAACTGCCTACAATAAGTCCCTCAATGGCGCTGTCGTTGACCCAACATTGCATTGTATGCAGGTGAGCGAAATCGCATCCCTGAATAATAATCATTACCGGACTTTAGGCTCCTCCTTTATCCTGGGAAGCGAACGTGTTCTCTCCCTCCAGCTATCAAAAACAGGAGATGATTATCCAATCATCGGGATGGACAATGAGGCGATGAGCATCCAGCATATCGAGCGATTAGATTTTCGTCTTAGCGGCCGTACGATCAAGACGGTCAAGCTGCGCGATAATTCCTTCTGGGAAAAGGTGCAAAGGTCATTCTTATAAAAATATTGAACAAGCAGGTGAAGGGAACCGGTTTGGGGCTTCCTTCACCTGTTTTATTTTTCACCCTGCTCCCCCATATCCCACAAATAAAATAAGCTGACCCTAGAGTCCGTCCAATACGGAATTTTCGAGTCAGCAATGTATTCTATGCCTTCTGGTTTTCGAGCTCCATTTTTCTTAGCTCAACCCGCATAATCTTCCCGGAAATCGTCTTTGGCAGATCTTCGACGAAGGCAATCTTACGAGGATATTTATAGGGAGCTGTCATATCCTTCACATGGTTTTGCAGCTCCTTGACCAGCTCATCAGACGGCTCTGGCGCATCTTCTCTCAATACGACAAAAGCCTTAACGATTTGTCCTCTTTCCTCATCAGGGCTTGCTACAACAGCACACTCCTTGACATAGGCATGCTTAACAAGCGCATCCTCTACTTCAAACGGCCCAATCGTATAGCCTGAACTAATGATAATATCATCCCTGCGTCCTTCGAACCAGAAGTATCCGTCCTCATCCTTCTTTGCCTTATCGCCTGTAATATAATAATCTCCCCTAAATTGCATGGCCGTTCTTTCCGGGTCCTTATAGTATTCCTTAAAGAGAGCCGGTGTCTCTACATGCACAGCGATGTCCCCAGTCTCACCTGCAGGACATACCCGACCTTCCTCATCAATGACCTCTACCCTATTTCCCGGTGTCGGTTTACCCATCGAGCCTGGTTTGACCTCCATGCCTTTTGTGACACCGACAAGGAGCGTGTTTTCGGTCTGTCCATATCCATCTCGAACCGTAACCCCGAAATGAGAGCGGAATGTGTCTATAACTTCCCTGTTCAATGGCTCGCCCGCAGAGACAGCACTATGAAGATGCTGCAGCTTATATTCAGCTAGATTATCAGCCTTTGCCATCAGTCGATATTCAGTTGGCGTACAACAGAGAACATTAATGGAATAGTCATCTAGAAGCCTCAGATATGTCTTTGGATCAAACTTGCCGTGATAAACAAAGCCTGTTGCCCCTGAGCCAAGCACCGACAGGAAAGGGCTCCAAATCCATTTCTGCCAGCCTGGACCTGCCGTTGCCCAGACAACATCCTCTTCCTCAATGCACAGCCAATTGCTCGCTGCGGTTCTTAGATGAGCATAAGCCCACCCATGTGTATGGACAACCCCTTTTGGCTGTCCTGTCGTACCTGATGTATAGGAGAGAAAAGCCATGTCCTCTCGCTTTGTCTTCGCGATCTCAAGCTCATGTTCAGCATGCTTAATTTTCTCATCGAGCGGTGTCCAGCCTTCCTCCTGGCCATTTATAATGAATTTATGTAAAGAGTCTTTTGATGTAAGGCCTTTAAAGGTCTCTGTATAGGGTTTATGTACAAGCACTGCTTTCGCTTCGGAATGATCAATTCTATATTGTAAATCCTTCGTTCGCAGCATTTCAGAACATGGTATGACCACTAATCCAATCTTAAGGGCAGCCAAGTAAACTGTATAGGCTTCAATAAGCCTAGGCACCATGATCAGCATTTTATCTCCCGTTTTTAATCCTTCCTTCAGGAAAACATTTGCTGTTTTATTAACCGTTCGTACAAGCTCCTTATATGTCATCTCTTTTTTTAAACCGCTTTCATCTTTCCATATAAGAGCTTTCCTTCTTTCATATTTTGCATACTTTTCAATTTCAGCCACTAAATTGTATTGCTCTGGTGCAATCAGGTTTTCGCTCATTCTCTCCACTCCCCTTAACAATTTATGGTAATCAATGCCATTATACATGATTTTTCAAAATATTTTTATTATATCCTGTAAATTTGTCCCTTTGTTGTATAGACACCGAAATAAAAAAGAAAGCGGACCGAAGTCCGCTTTCTGTAGCCAAGTGTATGAAATTATCTGGAGAATCCTCCACCCAATTGTTGCTCAGCCATTTGAACAAGGCGTTTTGTGATTTCTCCACCAACAGAACCGTTAGCGCGAGAAGTTGTTTCTCCTCCAAGTTGTACTCCAAACTCGGAAGCAATTTCGTATTTCATTTGGTCAAGAGCTTGTTCTACTCCTGGTACCAAAAGGTTGTTTGAGTTGTTTGACATGTGTTTTTCACCTCCTTTGTGATAATAGAGTGTGTAAAAACACCTGCCGATATGCGAAACTCAATATGGTAATTGTTCACAAATATTTAGAACAGATCTTCCGTTACCTCAACCTTCTTCTTGTCTTTGCTGCTGAAGATGATGGTTTCGGTTTTCTCGACCGCTTCTTGAATATAAGGATCAAAATCTGTGAAGGATTCGTAATGATTAACTTTCTCTCTTCGCGGCTTCGTCTTAGGATTTGTCGGTGTAAAGACGGTACAGCAATCCTCAAACGGACGGATAGAGATGTCATGGGTACCAATACGCTCAGCAATCTCAATGATTTCTGTTTTGTCCATCGCTAATAGCGGGCGGAGAATAGGTGTATTGGTCACTTCGTTGATCGTAAACATACTCTCCATTGTCTGACTCGCTACCTGCCCTAAGCTTTCGCCTGTGACGATGGCTAGCGCTTTACGCTGCTCACGAATCGCATCAGTCACGCGCAGCATCAGCCGTCGCGTTGTTGTCATCGTGTAATTATCCGGAATTTGTTTTTGAATCAGCTTTTGAATTTCTGTAAATGGAACGATATGCAGAACCATCCGCCCATTGACCTCTGCTAATTTCTCCGCCAAATCAACAACCTTTTGCTTTGAACGTTCACTCGTGAATGGCGGGCTGTAGAAATGGACGCATTCAATTTCCACGCCGCGCTTCATCGTCAAGAACCCCGCAACAGGGCTGTCAATGCCTCCGCTCAGCATGAGCATCGCAGAGCCGCTTGAACCGATTGGCAAACCGCCCGCTGCCGCAATTTTCTCTCCTGTAATATAAGCCGCATCCTTGCGCACCTCAACACGCAGCTTCAGGTCTGGATTATGGACATCTACCGTTAAGCCTTCTTTATGCCGCAGGCAATATCCGCCAATGAGGCCGTTTAAGTCATAGGTTGAATACGGAAATGTCTTGTCAGCCCGTTTAGCATCAATCTTGAATGTCTCAATATCCCGTGAAAGATGGTTGATATAGAATAACGCTGATTCCTGGATAGCCGGAATCTCTTTTTCCACCTTCAAGGCAGGACTTAAAGAAGAGATGCCGTACACTTTCTTTAAACGCTCGATTACTTCTTCGTGGCCTGCGCCGTTTAAATGGATATACATGCGCTCATGCTGTGCTTCAATTCGTACATTCGGATAATCCATCAAGGCGTTTTTCACATTTTTCTTGAGCTGTGTAATAAAGCTCTTTCGATTCCGCTTCTTTAAGGTAATCTCCCCATAGCGAACGACGATATGGTCAAATTTAATCATCTTTTATTAACCTCACTTAACATTTGAATGGCCCTGCCCACTGCGGCAACAGCCTTGTCGATATCTGTTTTCTCCAAACCAAAATGCAGACTGATTCGGATGGAACTGCCGGCGATTTTTTCGCCCTTGCCCATTTGCAGCAATGTATGGCTCATCGATTTCTTCTTCGACGAGCAGGCGCTGGTGGTGGAAACATAAATTTCCTCATCCTCAAGCGTATGCACAAAAGCCTCTGACTTTAAGCCAGGAATGGAAAAATTAATGATATGCGGTGCCGTTTTTTTATATGGCGTATTGATGACTAAGCCGTCAATCTCCGCCAGGCGGCTCATCGCATATTCTTGCAGCTCCTTCATCTTTCCTAGGCTGCTCTTGCTTTCCTCTATTACAAGACGCATTGCCTTTGCCAATGAGACAGCTCCAGCAACACTCTCTGTTCCGCTTCGGAAGCCGGACTCCTGATTTCCTCCGGCAATAAGCGGAGAAAGCTTGACTCCCTCTCTTTTATAAAGGAGGCCCGTCCCTTTAAGTCCATGTATTTTATGACCCGATAATGAATAGAGGTCTACATGGGAAGCTGTCAAAGAAAGATCCGCCTTACTAAATCCTTGGACCCCATCTACATGGAAGAGAATCTTCGGATAGTGTCTCAGCAGCTGCCCTATTTCCTCAATCGGCTGTATGGAGCCAATCTCATTATTAATATGCATAATCGAAACGAGAATCGTGTCTTCTCGAATCGCTTCCTTCAATTGTGTCACATTTACTCGCCCATTTTCATCCACCGGCAAATAAGTAATCTCATACCCTAAGTCGCTCAGCTGTTCTGCCGGATTAAGCACGGATGGATGTTCAATGGAAGAGGTGATAATATGTTTTCCCCGGGCTTTGTATTGCAAAGCCGCTCCTTTAATGGCAAGATTATTGCTCTCTGAACCGCCTGAGGTAAAAATAATCTCGGCTGGATTGACTTTCAGGAGGCCTGCCGCTTGTTCACGCGCTTTCGCAAGCAATTGTTCAGCCTTTCCTCCAAAACCATGCAGCGAAGAAGGATTGCCCCAAAAGCCAGTTGAAACCTTCATAAATGAATCCAGCACAGCCGGATATGGTTGTGTCGTTGCACTGTTGTCCAAATAAATCATTGGATTTCTCCTTCCCTAGCCTATCAATTAGAAAATGTAGCATAAACTTAACGGTTTATAAAGCTACAGATTTCAACTTTGACTTATTTTCTCACCCTTGGAGGAGTGCTATCCAAAAGGAAAGACCAGTCCATGGTCAAATTGGACTGGTCTATTTAGCCATATAGTCTTGTTCCAGTAAGTCTTGGATTTTTTTGAGCGAGCCTGGGTCCACTTGTTCAATTGCGGTGGCTGCCTGCTCAAGTGCATCCTCATACTGATAATTACGGAATTTCTTCTCCGCATCGCTTAAAGCGGCTGCAACGGATGGATATTGTCTTCTATACCGGTTTCCGTATTGGATAACCTTTTCAGCGAGATGCACCTGCTCCGTCAAATTCTCAGTCGCCTCATGAACCCTGCTGACCGCTACACTGGCAATGTCGAGATAATGCATGACCGCATTCATGTTCAGCGGCTTTTCATCCAGCTTCTCTTTCACATCAGAGAGACTTTCCTTCGCTTGAACAACCATTAACTCATACGAGGTTGGCATCCCCGGCATATTGCTCTCCTGAATCATTCGCAGTGATTCAGTCATATTCATTTGCAGCTTGCGGATTGTCTCCCTTGATTCAAGCTCATCCTTGCGAAGGGCATTCAGCTTCTCTTCATATTCCTTTTGGGCCTTTGTCAGCTCATCAAGCTTGCCTTCAAGTTCGACAATATCTTCTTTCAACACCGTATAGGCCGTGTTCTCCTCAGAGAGCCTATCTTTCAGCAGCTCCCATTTCGCTTTAACATTGATTAATGTCTTTTCAATATTCGTGCGCACTTCAAGTTCTTTTTCAGGCATTTGGTAGATTTGCTTAACGACATCGGTCTCTGCATCCAGCTGCTCAAGACGATCGATGGATTGGTCAAGCTTCTGCTGATACATATTTTTGGCAGATATTACATACTGACGAGCCATCACTTCCTTCTCAAGAAGATCGTAGAAGGATTGAATCGTATCATTCAATTTCTCGATTTCACTGCTTGCTTCATCTGCTTTTGTATCTTTTAGGAGTGATTTAGCTTCAGCTAACTGCTGTTCCATTTTTTCTAATTCTGTTTCAAAATAAATGTGGCTGAGCGGATATCCTTGTGAGCACATTTCTGTATATCCCGTTTTCAGCTCATGCAGCAGGCCTGGAATATGTATTTGGCAATTCGCCAAGAGATCTGGAATCTTCTCCATCTTCTCTTTAATGGCAATAAGCTTGGCTTCGATGGACAGAACCTGCTCCCTCGCCTCCAAATAATCGCCGGATTCTGTCTGTGTATTAAACGTCTGGAATTCCAATGCTAATTCATCAAATTCCTGTTCGAGACGTTCAGCTGCAGACCCGAATGCATGACGATGGGCGAGCAAATGCTGCTTCGAATCCCGATAGGTCATTAAAAGCTCCTCGACAAGCTTCTTATTCTGCTCTTCACTGCCGATAAGATCGTTCAGTTCATGGAGAATGGCTGCCAGCGTAATCTCAGTTTCGTCCAATATCCGATCAATCTCATTCTGGACGGCCACTGATTTCTTAAACTGGTATTTATCCGTATACTCTTCTGCATCAAAGAGCAGACTCTCCACTTCTGCCAGGCGGTCCGTTTGAATGGTATCCCACTCCTTGCGCCAGCGTTCAAACAGCCGCTCTGTCTGACCGGTCATGTTCAGGCTTTTCACTCGAGCCAGTTCCTCAGCTATTGGCCTGTTCATAATCTCTACTTTCTTATCTGCAAGTCTGTCAATTTCTTTATAGTGCTTCTTTCTTACCAATATCCCAACGATAAAGGCAACAAAGATTAGCGCTAGTCCCCCTATCACATACTTCATAAAGAAGCCTCCTATTCAACACGAGACAAATATTTATGTATACAAGTTCATATCAATGATTTAATGATAACATGGTACAGACTTTTTTTAACCATAAAATGCGATATTTTCTGCAAAAAGTTGTCCTAAACGACTTATCTTTTGCCAAAAACTCTCGAAAGAAATAAAATTTGTCGAAAAGGAGGAGTAAAATATGGATATCTATGATGGTCATGTACATACACATTACTGCCCGCATGGAACAAATGCAGAAATTAGCGCCTATATCGAACGGGCACTCCAATTAGGATACAGCCAAATTTCCTTCACGGAGCATGCCCCGCTCCCTGATACCTTCTCCGACCCTGCGCCTACAAAGGACAGTTCGATAGCTATTGACGCGTTCCGTTCTTATATAGAGGAACTGAAAGACTACCAGAGGACCTACGCTGGAAAGATTGCCATTAAAATCGGGTTAGAGATTGATTATATCGAAGGACATGAGGAAGAAACGAAACAATTATTAGGCGAGCTTGGGCTGAATCTGGACGATTCAATCCTATCTGTCCATTTTCTCCGCTTAAAAGATGAATGGTTCTGTCTTGATTACAGCGAGAAGGAATTTGAGCGTATCATCGGGCGATTTGGCACGACAGAAGCTGTTTATGAAGCCTATTATAAAACGCTTGAAAAGGCCATCTTGAGCGAACTCGGACCTTACAAGCCGAAACGGATCGGGCATCTTTCGCTCGTGTCCAAATTCCAAAAAAAATACCCTAGCAGTTATGATTCCACTAGGCAGATGCTCAGTCTTTTGCCCCTTATCAAACAGAAGGGATACCAGCTTGATGTAAATACAGCCGGTTTATTCAAGCCTTTATGCAAAGAGATTTATCCGCCTGAAACGATCCTGCATTCGGCAGCGGATATGGGCATCCCGCTCGTTTATGGTTCAGACTCACACCATCCATCTGATTTAGGCCGCGGTCTTGATGCTCTTGACCCAGCTATCCTTGAGCACTTAATCAAGCCTTAGCCAGCTCTATTGGCGCTCGGTACACCGTTTCGAACAGGCATTCCTGCAGGAAAGTCTCAATCTCTGTGAAATACGCATTTGTAAAATACGGCTCATTCGGGAAGATATGCCAGACCTCCATGAAATACTGCGAATGGATAAAAGGCTCATTCAGCATCGCCTTTAATTTCGTCACAAACATCGGAATGGAAATGGGACGAAGATCCCCCCGTTTTCTTCCCTCTTCCAAGATCATTTTGAGAAGGAATTTTTCCTTGGACAAATACGTCATGTATACTTCCCGATTCAGGCTCGTATCCACTGAGATTTCCCTGAGCACGAGCCTTGTGAGCAGGAAGTTCTCACGATAATAATGAAGGCAAAAGCTTGCATATTGCAGGAGACATTCCTTTGCGCCAACACGCGGCAATTGCTCTGCGATTCTCTCAAGCCCATCCAGGTAGCCCTCAAAGAAATCAGTAAAGCAATGCTCCAGCAAGCCTTGCTTATGCTGAAAATGGTAGGAGATATTTGCAGAATTGCTTCCGGCACGACCGGCAATATCTCGAATAGATGTAGCGGAGTAACCTTTCATGTAAAATAAGTAGATAGCAGCTTCTATAATGGAATCCTTCGTCTTAGAGTTCTTGTCCATTCGTATACTCCCCTCCTTTTAACAAAGGTTATACTCTTTAATCTATTTCTGTTTTAAGGGGGCTTTATCCTTTAATAAGTTCTCGACAAAAAGAATGGATCAGACAGCATTGGCAAGGTTTCAATACCCAATATGGGGAGGAAAGGAGAAATATCATGTTTCAAGTCGAACAATACACCGGAACTAAACCAGAGCAATATCGATCAGTGGGCAAACAATTAGAGGCCCTAATTGCCGGAGAGCCCAATAGGGTAGCTAATCTCAGCAATGCGAGTGCTCTTTTGAATGTATTTCTCGATCATATCAATTGGGTTGGCTTTTATTTATATGAGGAAGATACCCGCCAATTAGTACTCGGACCATTCCAAGGACTTCCAGCTTGTATCCGTATACCGCTTGGCAGAGGCGTTTGCGGAAAAGCAGCCGAAGAGCAGCAAGTGATGCGCATTGCAAATGTTCACGATTTCCCGGGACATATCGCCTGTGATGCAGCCAGTCAGTCAGAGATTGTTCTGCCAATTGTGAAGGATGGTCGTCTGATCGGCGTTCTCGATATCGATAGCCCTATTCTTGACCGCTTTGATGAAGAGGATGAAGCAGGCCTTAAGCAAATCGTCTCCATCCTGGAATCCGCCCTATAAAAGGAGCGATTCATCAGTTTTGCCTGCTCGTATCTTCCAATTAGAAGACAATACCTTGACTTCCCAGTGAATAAATTATACAATACTCCTTGTGTAAAATATCGCAGCTTATGTTCACGTCTTTATTCGTTCATTTCATTCCTCAAATTGTTGAGGTGCATCTCGTAACCCGCTGCTGCTAGGGCGAAGGTGCATGAAAATGAAATGGCAGTAATGCATGTAAACATCGGTTTTTATTTTACAAAAATAAAAACAATCAAGGAGGAGTCCTCTCATGGCTCGTTATACAGGTCCATCTTGGAAACTGTCCCGTCGTTTAGGAATTTCCCTAAGCGGTACTGGTAAAGAATTAGAAAAGCGTCCTTACGCTCCAGGACAACACGGTCCTAACCAACGCAAAAAGCTTTCCGAATACGGTTTGCAATTGCAAGAAAAACAAAAACTTCGTCACATGTACGGTGTGAACGAACGCCAATTCCGCACTATCTTTGATAGAGCTGGCAAACTTCAAGGTAAACACGGTGAGAACTTCATGGTTCTTCTTGAATCTCGCCTTGACAACGTTGTTTACCGTTTAGGTTTAGCACGCACTCGCCGTGCTGCTCGCCAACTTGTAAACCACGGTCACATCCTAGTTGATGGACGTCGCGTTGACATCCCATCTTACCGTTTGACTGCTGGCCAAACAATCGGCGTTCGCGAAAAATCTCGCAACCTTGATGTTATCAAAGAAGCGATCGAAGTAAACAACTTCGTACCTGATTTCTTAACATTCGATGCTGACAAGCTTGAAGGAACATTCACTCGTTTACCAGAGCGTTCTGAGCTTCCAGCTGAAATTAACGAAGCTCTTATCGTTGAGTTCTACTCTCGTTAATCTGCTCGTTACGAAAAACCATCCCTTTTGGGATGGTTTTTTCTTTTGCTGCGTGAATATATTGAATGGAACACTTCGGCTGGGAGATACCTTATAAACAAACCTTTCAGACGAAATATTGATGAAAATATTACCTAACTCTTTTCATAAAACTCCTCACCCTATTTATTTTTACTTTACATAATTCACAAAGACGGTGAATAATACTTTCTTTTGGGTCCATCTAAGAAAGGGTAATATTAAAAGCTCACTTATTTGGAATTTAAGGCTTTTATTAATTCTTCCGGATTTCGAGTACCTACTACAACCGTTTTGTTTCCTCTTAATTGTAATTCTATTCCCTGGTTTCCGCCCATATTGTAGGCGGTTTCCCCTTTAAGATTAAAGCGTATGCCATAACCGCCGAATCGCTGGAGAGAATTATATGTAATACTTGAATATTGAACCATATCCTTAAATAAAAATGATTTATACTGAAAATGAAACGGTACAAAACGGACATACAATCCGTCCCTGCGAACCTCGGTGATCAGCTTTATTGCTCCCAGTAATAGACCTAGCGGAAATATGATTCCAAACACAGCCCATAAAATAATTAAAATAGCATCAGGTGCCGGCTTATCACCAAATGGAATGCCGAATATAATCTGTTTGATGAAACCAAACCACATTAAAGCTGCAAGAGCTAAAATCAAAACCCATAGCCAAATTTGGCGAGGCTGCTGAACCTCACGAAAGATAACATCCTCTTGTTTCTTCATTTGACACGCTCCTCACCTGCACCGATATTTATATTGTTTACATACGACAATTGCGTATTTGCCGAACAAATTTCACAAAAGCCTTTTATTACTTTCCATCATAGCGGAAACCGCCCTGCAAATGGTGCAATTTTGTAATTTTTCTAGAGGAGGAACAAAAAATGAATAAGAAATACAGTAAACTGTCCGTGCTATTAAGTGTTATCTGTGCCATAACATTATTTATGTCTTATGCCATTGCCCCAGCACAGCCAGAAGGCATCATGATTATTCTCATAAAGGCTTTATTTTTTACTTCTATTATCACAGGAGTGCTTAGTCTTATATTTAGCTTCGTGGGATATAGGAAGAACGAGCAAGGGTTATTGAAAATAATCGCCCCTGTAATCATTGTCTTAATTATAATGACATTCGTTTTGGCGTTTTTTCTGATTGTATTAAGCTTTTAAAATATAAAGAAGCCATTACTCCAAAATACTCCTTTATAAATCTATTCTTCTCATTTGCGCTTGCTGAGTAAGTCCTGTTTGTCCATTAGTTATCACACTTAGTTCATATTTGATGCCATCGACTAATAAGACTGAAATCTTATTGCTATAAACAGTACGGACAATTGATATCGTCTCTACAGCATGACCTTTATCCTCAAGATGTTGAACAGCTGCATGGTGGAATTTCTCGGGCTCTTTATACCATTTGTACCATTCATCTAATTCAAATGTAACGATATTCCCTTTGCCCCACCATCGTTTTTTAAACTTTCCAAACATACTCATCTCCCCTCTCCTATAATATTTATAACAAAGAATCATCTAAAACAATCTTTTTAACGAAAATACGGATAAATCGTCGATATTTCATATCACCATCCGCTTCATATTCTGTTCTTGCCCGTTTGCATTGTTCTGTATTAAAAAATCCCAGGTGCCTAAGACACCTGGGATTCTCTATTTCTTATACATATTGAATTAGTGTGTATTTCTTCTTGCCGCGGCGGATGACCGTGAATTGTTCTTCTATACGATCCTCAGCGGACAATACATAAGAAAGATCGGTTACTTTATCACCATTAATGCTGATGGCTCCGTTTGTAATGTCTTCGCGCGCTTGACGTTTAGACGGAGAGATTTTCGCATTCACGAGCAGCTCTACTAATGTTAGCTCTTCATCAGCTGCCGGCGCATAGGAAGGCACGTCCTTGAAGCCTTGCTTAATATCGTTCGCGCTTAGCTCCTTTACATTGCCGCTGAATAGGGCTTGCGTGATATTGATTGCTTTATCAAGCGCCTCCTGTCCGTGTACAAGGCGGGTCATTTCTTCTGCCAATGCTTTTTGAGCCTTGCGCAGATGCGGTTCAGTTTCAACAGAAGCTTCCAGCGCTTCGATTTCTTCCTTCGATAAGAAGGTAAAGATTTTTAAGTAGTTCACAACATCTTGGTCAGCTGTGTTAATCCAGAATTGGTAGAACTCATACGGAGTTGTTTTTTCTGCATCAAGCCAAACAGCGCCGCCTTCTGTTTTACCGAATTTCGTGCCATCAGACTTCGTCACAAGCGGGATCGTTAAGCCATATGCTTTAGCTCCCTCACCCTGTGTTTTGCGGATCAAGTCTAACCCCGTAATGATATTGCCCCATTGGTCACTTCCGCCAAGCTGAATTTTGCAATTGTAATTCTCATATAAATGCTTAAAGTCAATGGCCTGTAAAATGGTGTACGTAAATTCTGTGAAAGAAATGCCCGTATCGAGTCGCGAAGCAATCGTATCCTTTGCCAGCATGTAATTGATTCCGATATGCTTCCCGTAATCGCGCAAGAAGGTGATCATATCAAGAGAACCGATCCAGTCAAAGTTATTGGTCATAACTGCACCATTTTCCCCTTCGAAATCAAAGATACGCTCTAATTGCTTTTGCAGGCACTTTACGTTATGCTGAATTGCTTCAACCGTTTGCAATTGACGCTCCTGCGTTTTACCGCTCGGGTCACCAATCATGCCAGTTGCTCCGCCGACAAGGATAATCGGCTTATGGCCTGCTTGTTGAAAACGACGCAAGGTCAAGAACGGCAGCAAGTGGCCGATATGCATGCTGTCTGCAGTAGGGTCAACACCACAGTATAAGGATGTGGCTTCTTTCTGTAATTGTTCCTTAAGACCCTCTTCATCCGTCTGTTGATAAATAATGCCTCTCCATTGCAAATCCTGAAGTAAATCCATTGTCATTCCTCCTATTAGTTAAACAGCTAGACATAGTCCTCATTCGTTCACCGCACTATACAGTTGTATGATTAAGACTATGTGCAGCAAAGCTTTGTTAATAAACACAAAAACGCCCCTTCATAAATATGAAGGGACGATGATTATCGCGGTACCACCCAACTTGCGGGATAAAAGATTCCCGCCGCTTTCACCTTATAACGGTAAGGGCCCGGCATACGCTACACAGCCTGCCTTAGTGGCTTGCCTTCACGAATGCTGCTACAGGAGGTAATTCATTAGTCCGTTTATACCGGTTTGCACCAAACCACCGGCTCTCTAGAACAGGGACGGATTAACTACTGGATTCCTGTCATTGCATTTTACTTTTCTTTGGATATGATGATATGAACTTTTTATCATATTTATCATCCCCTTGTCAAACCCAATTTAGACATGAGTGAAACAAAAATAGAATCTTTTATACGATTTTGCCACCTTATGCTATAATGTACATGATTTCCTAGAGGAGTGTGAAAAATTGGAAGAGATAATCGCAAAAATAAAAAAAGGGGTCCAATCCCTCTATTCATATGTCACCCAGCCAACATTCAAGCGGAAAACAAGCATTACGTATCAAGTACTCTGGAATTATATTCTCATATTCATGATTGTCATCGTCCTTGGAATATTTTTTGCAGGCGGAGTAGGAGCAGGCTATTTTGCCTCTATTGTAAAAGATGAGCCAGTTCGAAGTGAAAAACAATTAAAAAATAGTTTGCTAAATTATGAGGAAACATCAGAGGTTTATTTCGCAGACAATGTGTATTTAGGAAAGCTGCGCACAGATCTTGAGCGGCAGGAAGTGAAACTCGAGGATGTCTCCGAAAATGTCAAGAAGGCATTGATTGCGACCGAGGATGCCTACTTCTATGAGCATGATGGCGTCGTTCCGAAAGCCTTGATGCGCGCTGTCTTCCAGGAAGTAACGGGTTCAGCCGTCCAAACAGGCGGAAGCACATTGACCCAGCAGCTGATTAAGCAGCAAATCCTTACAAACGAAGTCTCCTTCGACCGGAAGGCGAAGGAAATCTTATTGGCGATGCGCTTGGAGAAATTTCTCGAAAAGGATGAAATACTAGAATCATATTTAAATATTTCACCATTTGGCCGTAACTCATCCGGACGAAATATAGCCGGTGTCCAGACAGCCGCACAAGGAATCTTTGGCGTCGATGCCAAGGATCTATCATTGCCGCAGGCTGCCTTCATTGCCGGGTTGCCTCAAAACCCCTATTCATATACACCATTTACTCAATTTGGGGAAGTGAAGGAGGATATCAGCCCTGGTCTTAACCGAATGAAAACCGTGTTAAAACGAATGTACAACAACGGGGATATTACAAAAAAGGAATATGAGGAAGCCTTAAAATATGACATAAAGGCAAATTTGGCGAAAAGACAGCCTTCCTCATCAGAGCGTTATCCTTATCTCACATATGAGGTAGAAAAAAGAGCGATTGAAATCATGATGCCAATCCTCGCTAAGGAAGATGGATATAAGCAGAAGGATTTAAATGAAAGCGAAGAGCTCTATCAGCAATACTATAACCTAGCCGACCAAGCCATCAGGCAAAACGGCTATAAAATCCATACAACTGTCGATAAGAAAATGTATGATAATATGCAGAAAGTCACGAAGGAGTTCCCTTATTATCAAGGGACACGGCCAGCTGAGAAGACTGATCCGGAAACCGGAGAAAAGGTAATAATCAACGAGCCTGTTGATACTGGCGCCATTTTAATTGAGAACTCTACCGGAAAGATTTTAAGCTTTGTCGGCGGGCGTGATTTTGAGCGCGAGCAGCTGAACCATGCAACCGCTGCTGTACGCTCGAATGGGTCAACGATGAAGCCATTATTGGTATATGCTCCCGCAATAGAATACGGAGTATCTTTCCCAGCGAAAACATTGATTAATGCTCCAATCAATATTAATGGCTATAGTCCTGGAAACTATGCTGGCGGCGGAATCACTGGTTTGACGACAGCCAGGGAAGCATTGAAGAAATCGTACAATATCCCTGCTGTGCTGCAGTATAAAGAAATACTGAATCGCCGGCCGGCAGAATACCTGAAAAAAATGGGCTTTAGCTCACTACACGAAGCCGATTATACGAATCTTTCAACTTCCTTAGGAGCCCTTGAAAGAGGGGTCACTGTCGAGGAAAACACCAATGCCTTTGCCACATTTGCTAATGCCGGAGAATTTGTTGATGCATATATGATTGAAAAGATTGAAGACAATGACGGAAACATCATCTTCGAGCATAAGTCAAAGGCGACGAAAGTATTTAGTCCGCAGACCGCTTATCTAACATTGGACATGATGCGTGATGTCCTAAAATCAGGGACAGCTGCCGGAATCAATAGCAAGCTGAAATTCTACAGTGATTGGGCCGGCAAAACGGGAACGAGCCAAAACTTCCGTGATGCCTGGTTCGTAGCTACCAATCCGAACGTGACCTTTGGCGTTTGGATGGGCTATGATTCAAACGGCTCAGTTGAAACAGGCGGCATGAGCTATTCCCAGCGGAACCAAAGCTTATGGGCCCGATTGATTAACTCAGCCTATGATGTGAATCCTAAGCTGATTGCTCCATCAAGCCGCCATCAAATGCCTGGCGGAATTGTGACAAGATCCTACTGCATGCTGACAGGAACACTGGCATCTGGTGCTTGCGCGGACGCCAAGCTGACCGTGTCTGATTATTTCAATGCAAGCCATCTCCCTAAGGCCGGCGGCAATATGCCGACCTCAAGTGAAAGCTATGTGTTCATCAACGGAAAGAAATATCTTGCCCACAAAGGAACACCTGCTGAGTTCACGGTAAAAGGAATTGCCGTAAGCACTAGCTTCTTCAATAGCATTGGCGGCCAATATGTAACCGATAAATCAGCCATCATGCCGAAGGGCGATAACTTCAAGAATCTTATCGTTGGAGGAGCTACATTAAATGATAATGGTAAAGCACCTGGTGCCCCATCTGTCACAGCAAACGGCAAGGCTATCAGCTGGAGTGCCTCAGGTGACAGCGACGTAATTGGCTATTATGTATACCAAAATGGCAAAAAGGTCGCTAGCATCAAGGTTGATGATTCTCGCAGCTTCTCATCAAGCGGAACAGGGACCTATCATGTGGTCGCTGTCGACATAGCAGGCAATATATCAAAGCCTTCTAATCTAATTGAGTTCAATAAAGAAGAAGAGAAAGCTGAAGAAAAGAAAGAGAACACCCAAAAAGAAGAAAAGAAAAAAGACGATAAGAAAAAAGATGACAAGAAAAAAGATGACAAGAAAAATGAGGTAAATCAGAAGCCAGCAGAAGAGCAGACTGAACCCTCAGATGAAGGAGAATCATCTGACGATCAATCAGCAGAACCTCGAGAACAATCCAAGCCTGAAGAGGATGAGGATGAGGCTGCTTAACTAATCAATGAAAAAAAGGCTGTCCCCAAAAATCCGTTAATAAACGGACTTTGGTGGCAGCCTTTTCATTAGGAGAAATTATCGGTCGATTGACTTAGGAGACAGACATTAAATGTATGTCTCCTACTTGTTTGACATTTTATGCTTTCGAAGTCAAGCTTTACATCTGTTTTATTGCACATTTCTCCTTTTCGGAAGGCTAAATCGAAATAAACTGCCCTTACCCACTTGACTATCAACCGTAATGGTTCCCTGATGCATTTCTACGATCCACTTAGCCATCGAGAGTCCAAGTCCGGCATTCCCGTTTGCTGTGCTCGTTCTTGCTGAATCAACCCGATAGAACCGCTCCCAAATTTTCTCCTGCTCTTTCTTCTCAATGCCGATTCCATTATCCGATATTTCCCCAATAATTCGGTCAGCTTCTTCATAGAGTTTGATTTTGACAAATCCATCCTCCTGATTGTAAGTAATTCCATTCATCACCAGATTCATAAGCAAGCGCATCAGCAAAGTTTGATCGGCCTCTATCATCAATCCCAGCTGGATATCCTCTGCGACAGAAATGCCGCTCTGCTCTCCAAACTCTCTCATTTCATCAGCAACCATTTCGGCCAGTTCACTTATATCAAAGATTTCATAAATGATGGTAGCATTCTCTTTGTCTTTCCTTGCCAGCTGCAATAATTGATGGATTAATTCAGACATTTTCGTTGACTGCCTGAGGATTGACTGCAGCGCTTCCTTCACTTCAGCCTGATTATCGAGCTGGGTAAGAGCATATTCCGTTTGTGAAATAATGACGGACGTTGGCGTTCGCAGTTCATGCGACGCATCAGCGGTGAACCGCTTCTCATTCTCAAAAGCGGTCTCGAGCCTTTCAAACATGCCATTAAAGGTTTCAGCAAGTCCATGAATTTCATCCTTAGCGCCAGATAAACGGATTCGCTTCGACAAGTCCTTCCCATCCCTGATTTCATAAACGGCACGGTTCATCTCTTCTATCGGTTTAAAAGCTTTCTTCGTAATCCAATAGCCTCCAAATCCGGCCAAGAGAATAAGAACTGGAAATGCAACGAGCACGATGAGAAAGATAATGTTCATCGTTTTCACAAATGAGTCAATCGCCATAATGCTGCGCACCCAAATACCCTGATTGTTCTCGATGAGCTGATAATCATAGCTCATCCATTCAGTTTGATTATTTTCTGTCCGCTTAATTTGGTCATGCTTAAATCCTTCTTCTTGCTGGTAGCCGGCAGGGGGATTTCCTGCCAATAAGCTCCCATCTTCATTGTATATAAGGATGCTTACACCATCATCATAGTATTCAAATTCGCGATCAATGACTGCCTCGCCATCCTTGATGGTGATACCATCAAGACTGTCACTGACAGCTTCTTTTAATTGTTTCTCAGCTTGATACGTGACCGCCTGTCCAGCAAACAGCCATATAAATGTAAACGCAAATCCCATGATGAGGAGGATGAGTCCTGTGTACCAAATGGTTACCTTCATCTTTATGGATAATTTCTTCATGATTTCCCTCTCAATACATATCCGGAGCCACGGACGGTTTGAATCAGTTTCACCTCATGCCCGCTATCGATTTTCTTGCGCAAATAACGGATATACACATCAATAATATTGGAACCTCCCTCATAATCGTAATTCCATACATGCTGTTCAATTTTCTCTCTCGAAAGGACGATGCCTTTATTACGAATTAAGTATTCTAGGATGCCGAACTCCTTGCTGGACAGCTCAATGTCCTTATTACCGCGTACGACAGTACGAGCATTGCAATCGACCATCAAATCCTCCATATGAAAGATATTGGACACACTTCCGAATTGTCTCCTTGTCAAAACCCGAATTCTCGCTAGAAGTTCATCAAAGGCGAAAGGCTTCACTAAATAATCATCTGCCCCGCTATCCAGCCCCATTACCCTGTCTTCAACGGCATCCTTCGCCGTGAGCAAGAGCACTGGAATCGACTTATCTTCAGAGCGAATGGTTCTTAAGACTTCAAGACCATTAATTTTTGGAATCATGATATCTAATAGGACGCAATCATAATCGGCCAGGTTCATATAATGAAGAGCATCCTCCCCGTTATCTACAGCATCTACACTATAATTATCCGCGATCAGCCTTTTAACCAGGACTTGCCGCAGGTCCTGTTCATCTTCTACAATGAGAATCCTCATTTAAAGACCCCCTTCTATGCGATTAACTTTCTTCCATCATATCATTGCTACATTAAGGTAAGATGAAAACCGAATGCTTCCTGATAATCTAAAAAAACACACTTTTTTATGCTATTAATCTTCCTTTAATCTTTACCGTTTATGATGATAGTGAAGGAGGAAATAAAGACAAACCTACTCAATATCTTCATTCATGCGTTATCCTAAAGAAGTTTTTACCCGGATAAAGGCAGGAAAAAACAGCAGCAGGATGCATTATTATACAAAAATATTAACTAAAACGGAGGTAACAGGATATGAAGGAATTAATCACAAGCATGCAGGAGAAAATAAAAACCAGGAAGAAAGCTATCATCATGACGGCCAGCTCAATCATCGCGCTTGGCATAATAGTCGCAGGCGGCTATATTGGCTTAGGCTATTATTATGCCAGCCAAAATGACCATTACACAGAAAGCCAGGCAAAAGAAATTGCCTTATCTCATGTGGATGGAGAAATTCTAACAATAACAAAACAGATTGAGATAGAGGATAACCCGACCGATTCTGAATACGAATATGAAATTGAAGTAAAAACAGCTGACAACCTCCTTCAAGAAGTGGGAATCAGCTCGCGTACCGGAACGATTGACCTTGATGACGAATAAGACAAGAAAAACCGGCCTGTAAGTGTGACAGGCCGGTTTTTCTTGTCTATTAATCTTCCATAGTGGATAAATCACCAGTCGGTAATTCAAGCTCCCATGCCTTTAAGACACGGCGCATGATCTTACCGCTTCTAGTCTTAGGAAGCTTTTCTTTAAATTCAATCTCACGCGGGGCAGCATGGGCTGCTAAGCCTTGTTTGACAAACTGACGAATCTCTTCAATCAGTTCATCAGATGGCTCATATCCGGCACGTAAAGCGATAAACGCCTTAATGATTTCTCCCCGGACAGGATCAGGCTTGCCGATGACTCCAGCCTCCGCAACAGCTGGATGCTCCACCAGCTTGGATTCCACTTCGAATGGTCCAACTCGCTCACCAGATGTCATGATGACATCATCAATTCTTCCTTGGAACCAAAAGTACCCATCCTCATCCATATAGGCAGAATCTCCTGACACATACCAGCCTGAAGGCATAAAGTAGGATTCATACTTCTGTTCGTTATTCCAGATCTGGCGCATCATGGACGGCCAGCCTTTTTTGATGGCGAGATTTCCCATCCGGTATGGCGGAAGCTCATTACCTTGGTCATCTACTATGGCAGCAACTACACCCGGTATCGGTTTCCCCATAGAACCCGGCTTAATTTCCATGCATGGGTAATTACAAATAAGCTGAGCACCGGTCTCTGTCATCCACCAAGTATCATGGATACGTTTGCTGAATACCTTTTGCCCCCATTTAATAACCTCAGGATTGAGCGGCTCTCCGACACTTAAGACATGACGGAGGCTTGAGAGATTAAATTCGCGGACAATCTCATCTCCCGCTCCCATCAGCATGCGGAAGGCAGTCGGAGCGCTGTACCACACGCTGACATGGAATTCCTCAATGGTTTTATACCACGCTTCAGGTGAGAACCTTCCTCCTGTGACAACCGAGGAAGCACCACCCAGCCATGGTGCAAATATTCCATAGGCTGTGCCTGTCACCCAGCCTGGATCAGCTGTACACCAATAGACATCCTCTTCCTTCAGATCAAGCACCCATTTTCCTGTCTGCAAATGCTGAATCATTGCATTGTGCGCATGGAGCACTCCCTTTGGTTTACCGGTAGACCCGGATGTATAATGCAGAATCAGGCCATCTTCCCTGTCCACCCATTCAATCTCCAGCTCTTTCGATGCATCCTTGAATTTGCTCAGGAAATCAATGTTTTTACCAGTCTCCTCAACATCGCTTCCGACAACAAAAATATGCTTCAAATGAGGCAGTTCATCAGCAGGAATCCTCCCAACAAGCTCAGGTGTCGTGACAATAACGCTCGCCTCACTGTCTGCAAGCCTGTCCTTAACGGCCCCCTCCATAAATGCTTCAAAAAGAGGTCCGATAATCGCACCAAGCTTAATGGCTCCTAACGCAACAAAATATAATTCAGGCGTTCTAGGCATGAAAACAAACACCCGATCACCTTTTGTAACATGTCCAAATTCCTTTAGGACATTACCAGCCTGATTAGACAGGTCCTTCATTTCACTGAATGTATACTTCTCGAAACGATTAGGGTCCTTATAATAAAGTGCCACCTTGTTGCGCCGGAATGTCTCCGCATGCCGATCGATTGTTTCATAGGCAGCGTTAAGCTTCCCGGTTTCATGCCAAGAAAATTCCTTTTCAACTTCCTTCCAATCAAAGCTGCGATAGGTTTCTTCATAATTAGCCAAATTAAATTGACCTTGTTCGACAGAAAGCGCTTCCAGTTTCATAGACCAATACCCCCTAAATCAAATGTAAAGATATTCCTAGTATAGTATAAAATCCATATTATCTCAATTTTTTAAATATTTGATAACTTATGTAAATATGTTACAATTTTTATGAATAGGTTGGTATCCGGCTGAATCCTTCTTCAGGTCTAAATTGAAAGCGCTTTATATCATCTAGGTACCCTCACAAACGTCCCTTCGACGAAAAATGTTCATATCCAATTCCATGAGCAAACTTTGAAATACTGTATAATAACGTTATTAAGTGACCTAGGTGGTGTATGAATGCAACATAAAAAAACGTATTACAAGAGAGTATTAGAGACCCCCCGCGGGCCGCTCACCATTGAAGGCCCCATCACAAAAGATACATTAAAAGAGCTAAAATTCCATGAGGGGCTTGTCGCTTTCCGTGTACCAGAGAAACAGCATCAAGCATTAATTCAAATCAGTGACTTGCCAGAAGGCAGGATTATCATAGCAAGAGATGAGGATACCATCGTCGGATACGTCACTTATCTATATCCAGATCCGCTTGAAAGATGGTCTGAAGGCAAGATGGAAGATTTATTGGAACTCGGTGCTATTGAAGTCATTAGAGAATACCGCGGGGCTTCTGTCGGTAAGAACCTGCTCCAGGTTGCTATGATGGATGATTTCATGGAGAACTATATCATTATTACAACCGAGTATTACTGGCATTGGGATTTAAAGGGCAGCGGTCTGAACGTTTGGGACTATCGCAAAATGATGGAGCGCATGATGAGTGCCGGAGGACTTGAATGGTATGCAACAGACGACCCTGAGATTTGCTCCCATCCCGCTAACTGCTTAATGGCCCGAATCGGCAAGAATGTAAGCGCTGAAAGCATCCAAAAGTTTGATCAATTGAGGTTCATGAACCGTTATATGTACTAGAGATCATCTTTAATGAGGAGGCAACCACTGTGATAATTGAAGATATCATGATTAAAGATGTTATAACACTCACACAGGACTCCACCATAGAACAAGCCATCGAGACCGTTAAAGAGAAGAAAATCCGGCATATTCCAATCGTCGATGACAATCAGAATCTTGTCGGTTTATTATGTGATGTTGATATTCGTTCAGCTACTCCATCAATCTTCCGTATTGATGAATATAAAGATGATTTATTAAGGCCCGTCAGCGAGATTATGGTCAAGGAGGTCCTGACAGCACATCCCCTTGATTTCGTTGAGGAGATTGCGTACACCTTTTATGACCAGAGAATTTCCTGCATGCCTGTCGTCAGCAACCACCGGTTAGTCGGAATTGTTACAGAAACCGACCTGCTTCATACATATGTGGAATTGACCGGAGCTAATCAGCCCGCTTCCCAAATTGAAGTCAAAGTGAGAAACAGACCTGGGACGCTAAGCGAAATTGCAGCCATCATTAAGAGAATGAATGCAAATGTAAACAGTATTTTCATCTATCCTTTTAAAGATGACCCAGCCGTCAAGGTTCTTGTCCTTAGGGTACAAACGATGAATCCGACCAAGATTATTGAAAGCTTGTCTTCTGAGGGATTTGAGGTCATTTGGCCTGCCGGACCGGAGATGGAGTCATGAAAGAGGGCTCCTTTGTATACTCAGCAGAAATGCAAGGCTATCGTTTCAATGAGACACACCCTTTTAATCAGCGAAGATTACAGCTGACCGTTGACCTTCTTGAACAGATTGGAGCGCTGAAGCCCGAGGATTGCGTTATGCCAAGAATGGCCACCGATGAGGAGTTGAGGCTGGTCCATGATATAAATTATATCGAGGCAATCAAACAGGCAGGCAAAGGCACGCTAGATCCTGATACCGGGTTGAATTACGGTATAGGTACGGAGGACACACCCATTTTTCCTAACATGCATGAAGCAAGCGCCCTGCTAGTTGGAGGAACGCTTACTGCCGTCGAAGAGGTGATGGAAGGCCGTGCACGGCATGCAGTCAATCTCGGCGGAGGTCTGCATCATGGCTTCCGGGGAAAAGCATCCGGATTTTGCATTTATAACGACAGCTCGGTCGCCATTAAGTACATGACAGAGAAATACCATGCGCGGGTGCTCTATGTAGATACAGATGCCCATCATGGAGATGGAGTACAATGGACATTCTATGATGACCCAAATGTGTGCACCCTTTCTATCCACGAGACAGGGAGATACCTCTTCCCTGGGACTGGTAACATCAATGAGCGCGGGAATGGCAAAGGCTATGGATTCTCCTTTAATGTGCCGCTGGATGCATTTACGGAGGATGAATCGTTTCTCGAGAGCTATGAAATAGCCTTTAGGAGGGTAATTGAATACTTTAAACCAGATGTTATTCTGACGCAAAACGGAGCTGATGCCCATTACTACGATCCGTTAACCCACTTATCGGCTACCATTCGCATCTACGAGGAAATCCCCAAGCTCGCTCATCAGCTGGCACATGAATATTGCAATGGGCGCTGGATTGCCGTAGGAGGCGGCGGATATGACATTTGGCGTGTCGTACCGCGGGCATGGTCAAGAGTTTGGCTGGAGATGGCTCACCTCCCCTCTCCATCAGGCAGCCTCCCAAAAGAATGGATTGATAAATGGGCGCCTCAATCACCCGTCACCCTGCCATCGACATGGGAGGACCCTCCAGGTTTGTACAAGCCGATTCCCAGAAAGGCAGAGATAACCGAGAAGAATCGTAAAACGCTCGAGCAAGCGCTTTATCCCATTCAACGAACATCCACCAAAGAATAGCTAGATAGGAATGAATAATGACAATGGTCCATCATGATATAAGAAAAAGCTGAACCTGCTGTTAATCACATAAGCATGGTTCAGCTCTTTTTTAGTTTCTAGTGGAGCCTCTAAGCTCCAAACGATGCGGAAGGATGACGGAGGATTCCTCGACTTCCTCTTTATTCATCAATTTCGTCAATAAACGCATGGACACAGCTCCAATATCATAGAGCGGTTGCACAACTGTTGATAAACGAGGGCGCACCATCAATGATAACCGTGTATTATCCGAGCTGATGACTTCAAGCTCCTCAGGAATCTTGATGCCCCTGTCATAGGCAGCATGAATAATTCCCAGTGCCGCTTCATCAGAACTTACGTAAATGGCTGTTGGACGCTCATCCAAATCAGCCAATTGGCTTAGTGCTTCCACTCCGCTGTCATAGGAAAAGTCAGTTTCGATGACATAGTCTTCCTTGAAGGAAAGGCCAGCTTTCTCCAAGGCTTCACGGTAGCCTGGCATGATGTTCTTACTTGTAATAGCGTCTGTCGCAGGGCCCGTCACCAGGGCAATACGACTATGTCCGTTACCCTCAAAGAATGCAACCGCATCCATAACAGCCTGTTTGTAATCGATATTGACGGATGGAATTTGCTCCGTATCTTCGACTGTGCCAGCCAAAACAACAGGTACAGGCGATTTTTTCAATTCTTCAATATGCTCCTCCGTGATATTGGAGCTCATGAAGACAACACCATCCACTTGTTTACCGAGCATCGTCTGGATTAAATGCAGCTCTTTATCCTGATTGGCATCCGAGTTGCTAAGGATAATATTATATTTATACATCGTTGCAATATCCTCAATCCCCCTTGCGAGTTCCGCATAGAAGATGCTTGAAATATCCGGGATAATAACCCCAACAGTGGTGGTTTTCTTGCTCGCCAATCCCCTTGCAACCGCATTCGGGCGATAGCCGAGCCTTTCAATAACTTCATTAACTTTCTTACGTGTTGCAGGTTTCACATTTGGATTCCCGTTGACAACACGTGAAACCGTCGCCATGGAAACATTCGCTTCACGGGCAACGTCATAGATGGTAATATTCATATTTATACACCGCCCAATTCATCAATTAACTTTTTACAATAGTATTAGTGAAAAAAGTATCTAATAGTATATTATTATTTTTATGATACTCTAACCTGCCGTTTCCTGCAAATAAACCAAAATACCTACAGTGAAATTATTGTATATATCATATCTCCTAATGAAAAAAGAACTGCCTCGTACGTGCAGTTCTTTCTCAGATATTATATTTTCATACCGGATCGTTGGCTGAATGGCTGAACTTCCTTGACAAATTCATCAAATTGTTTGAGATCCATTTGCTGAGCAGAATCAGATAAGGCTACAGCCGGGTCTGGATGGACTTCAGCCATGACGCCATCTGCACCAATGGCTAGCGCTGCTTTCGCTGTTGGAATCAACAAATCTCTTCTTCCGGTTGAATGTGTGACGTCAACCATGACAGGCAAATGCGTTTCCTTCTTCAAGATAGGCACCGCGGAGATATCAAGCGTATTACGTGTCGCTTTCTCATAAGTACGGATGCCGCGCTCACAAAGGATGATGTTGCCATTCCCCTGAGACATAATATATTCGGCCGCATTGATGAACTCTTCAATGGTGGCTGCGAGCCCTCTCTTTAATAGAACTGGCTTATCAACCGCACCAGCTGCTTTCAATAGTTCAAAGTTTTGCATATTACGTGCGCCGATTTGGATGACATCGATATATTTGACTGCCATCTCAACATCAGCTGGATTAACGATTTCACTAATGACAGCTAAATCATATTCATCTGCGACTCGCTTCAAAATCTTTAGACCCTCTTCTCCTAGACCTTGGAAGTCATAAGGAGATGTACGCGGTTTATAAGCGCCGCCTCTCATAAGCTTAAATCCTTTATCTTTAATGGCCTTAGCAACCGTAGCTACTTGCTCGTATGATTCAACTGCACATGGTCCGAAAACAAAGGACGGCTCGCCGCTTCCGACTTGATGCCCTTTTAAGGTAATGACCGTATCCTCAGGCTTCTTCTTCCGTGAAACCAGTAAGGCTTTACGGTGATCATCCTCTTGCAGTTCTAAGCTCGCTTTGAAGATTTCTTTGAAAATGTGCTCAATGGTCGACCTTTCAAAGGGTCCATCATTGTTTTCGATGAGTGTATTGAGCATTTCTCTTTCCCTGACTGGATCATAGCGATATTGGCTTTGCTTGCCCTTCACTTCTCCTATTTTCTGTACGATCCTTCCACGTTCATTAATAAGGTTCAATAATTGCAAATTCAAGCTGTCAAGTTGTTCCCTTAATTGATCCATCTCTTTATTACTCAAGTACCATCATCCCTTTCTGTTTTGCAAAGCGGCTTAACCATGACTGAAATAACGAATAAAAGTTCCTTAGAGCTAATGCTAAAATATTCTATTTTCAGTATAATTGAAACCTATTATAACGGATTACAGACTGATTGTCACGCAAAAAATCTATACCACTTTTAAGCGTTAAAGCGATAAAATAAAGATTGCTCGCAGACAAATAAAAGCCGGTATGAAAAATTCATACCGGCTAATCTTTATTTAGAGTATTTCAACACAGCATTCTCCATCTTTTCTACGGTAATTTGCTGGTGAGAGGCATCCCAAACCGCTTTTCCCTTGTGAAAAAGAATAGCTTGTGGAGATTCATGCTTAATGCCTGTTAATTCTGCCACATAATTGGAGAGGGGTCTTGAATCCTGCACGGCCAGATAGGCAGATGGAATATCTTGATGAATTTCAGTAAATTTCGTGTATTCACCGAAAGCTGCCAAACTTATTGGACAAGTCAGGCTGTGCTTCATGAACAAGAATAGATCCTGCTCTAATAGTGGCGTAAATTCATTTTCATTGGATACTTTGTTCATCCTTAATCCCCTCCGCAAGGTTCTTTCCTGGTTGTTATATCGATACCGCCGAATAAGGACTTATTTCTTATTTGAATCCTTATCCTTTGAAGAATCGGTTTCCACTTTCACGGACTTAACATCCCTGGAGGTTGTTGCAGATGTTCCAGAATAAGCATTTCCGCTCGCTGTGGATGTAAATCCTGTCTGATTGGAAGCATATGTTTCCTCTTCAGCACGGTCTTTATCACTGATAGCCTCAGTGCCTTCATATACATCATCCGGTGAATCTACGACGACATTCGTTGCTGCCATTCCGGATGTGGTCATTTCAGGGGAGGATGTTTCTTCGGAAGTCATATCCTCATTATTTTTCTTGCTAAGCTTTGTTTTAACTGCATCTGTAAGCGGAGCGCTTTTCTCCTTCGCTACTGAAATCCATTCAGTCCCCTTTTCTTGGGCTGTTTGTTTCCAAGCCGAGCCTTTCTCGGCAGCTGTTTGTTTAAAGGCAGTTCCTTTTTCCATTAAGGCACTGCTTTGTTCAGATAGGTCCACTCTTAGCTCTTTTCCTGATTTAGGAGCGAGGAATAAAGCCGTTGCCGCCCCTACTAATCCTCCGACAATTGCTCCTAAGACAAAATTGCTTGAAGACATACCTTCATCTCTTTTAGTGTTGTTTGTTAGATCACTTTTACCCATTTTTCATTTCTCCTTCCAATGTTTAATTTATGAATGAGAACGCTGATATCTGGTTTCTGTTGCTGGTACTGGCAGATATTCCTCTTGAAGCTCTTCTTGTTGCTCCACAGCTTCTCTCTCTGCTTTTTTAGCCTTCCATCTATTGAAGAGCTCGATACATACATTGCCCCATTGAACAGCCTGGGCAATTTTCGGGTTATGCTCATTTGCTGCGATTTGGACACGATCAGTTACTTGGTCAATTGTAGTGTTTACCTTTTGGATAGAACCTCCTACACCTTTGACCGCTTCAACTACCGTATTCAGGCTTTCAGATTTTACTTGCAGGTCTTCAGCCAGCGCATTTGTTTTTTGTAGCAAAAGGGCTGTCTCAGTTGTGATTCCCTGCATTTGCGTTTCTAAACCTTCCAATGTTCCTGAGACGCTTTCCATTGTTTCCTTCAGGGCTTCCAAGGTCTTGGAAAGATAAACAACCAAAACCACAAAAGCAATAGCGATAACCGCCACGCTCAAATACAAAATAATTTCCATCCACATTCACTCCATCTCTAAAATATACTTAATTTCTTACCCCTTACTGTCTTATTTAAACTATAAAGGATTTTAATATGTAAAGGCAATGAGGCTTTACATATTAATAAATAGAAGAAACTGCGGTACAATGATACTAAATGATGGAATTTGAAAGGAGACAATCATGAGAGACCCAAGAATACAGCAATTAGCCCATAATTTGATTAACTATTCGGTAGATTTGCAAAAGGGCGAAAAAGTCCTGATTGAGAATATAGGCATTCAGCCTGACCTCGTAAAGGCATTGGTTCAAGAAACGTATAAAGCTGGAGGATATCCATTCGTATCAACGAAAGACCCTTCCATCGAAAGAGAGCTTCTTCTAGGCGCATCTGAGGAGCAATACAAAACGGTAGCACAATTCGAATCAGCCGTCATGAAGGAGATGGATGCATACATAGGGCTTCGCGCAGGCGATAATATTTCAGAACTTTCTGATGTGCCGTCTGAAAAGATGAAAATATTCAGCAAGTCTATTACGCAAGACGTGCACCTCGGCATCCGTGTGCCAAAGACGAAATGGGTCGTGCTGAGATACCCGACCAATTCAATGGCACAGCTAGCCAAAATGAGCACGGAAGCCTTTGAGGATTTCTATTTCGATGTATGTAATTTGGACTATGGGAAAATGGCAGAGGCGATGGATGGCCTCGTAGGGCTAATGAATCAAACGGATAAGGTTCGAATTACGGGACCTGGAACTGATCTGACCTTCTCAATCAAGGATATCCCGGCCGTTAAATGTGCTGGCCGCCGAAACATTCCTGACGGAGAGGTGTATACTGCACCAGTGCGGGACTCCGTTAACGGGACCATTACCTATAATACACCTTCACCTTATCAAGGCTTTACCTTCGAAAATGTGCGACTCACATTTGAAAATGGCAAGATTGTCAAAGCGGAAGCCAATGATACTGAGCGCATTAATCAAATCTTTGATACAGATGAAGGGGCTAGGTATGTGGGAGAATTTGCGATTGGCGTCAACCCATTCATCACAGAACCAATGCAGGATATTCTCTTCGATGAAAAAATTGACGGAAGCTTCCATTTCACACCTGGTCAATGCTATGAAGAAGCCTATAACGGAAACCAATCTAGCATCCATTGGGATCTCGTCAACATCCAGCGTAAGGATTATGGCGGCGGCGAAATTTATTTCGATGACCAATTAATCCGCAAGGACGGCATCTTCGTGCATCCTGATCTCTTAGCCTTAAACCCTGAAAATCTAAAATAAAGGCATTGGCAGCTGCAGGGCGCGTCTCTTCGCGCTGGGACTGTCTTCAGGCGGTAACACTGTCAAGATAAATAAAAGACCCTCCAGAAAAAATCCTGGAGGGTCTTACTGCTTTTAATTTGTGATTAAATTCTCATAGGCGGCCTGAACCTTTTGAATGTCCCCTGCTCCCATGAACAGTAAGACACCATCGGAATGATTTTTTAATACAGATGGATCATCCTCCTGGATGATTTCTGCTCCTTCAATCTTCTCGCACAGGTCTTTGACAGAAAGCTTGCCATTCAGTTCACGCGCAGAACCAAAAATCTCACACAAGTAAACCTTATCAGCTTCCGCAAGCACCTCAGCAAAGTCATCCAAGAACTTTTGCGTTCTTGAAAACGTATGGGGCTGGAATACTGCCACAACCTCACGCCCAGGATACTTCTGGCGCGCAGAATCAATCGTTGCACGAATCTCAGTTGGATGATGGGCATAATCATCAATTAAGATTTGGTTATCGACCTTTTTCTCAGAGAATCTTCTCTTAACCCCGTTAAATGTCAAGAGACGCTCCTTGATAACCTCCACATCAATGCCTTCATAATGGCAAAGCGCGATTACAGCCAGCGCATTTAAGACTGTGTGACGGCCAAACATCGGGATAGTGAATGTTTCATAGTAATTATTGCGCACATGCACATCAAACGTCGTGCCCAGTTCGGATGTAACAATATTCTTCGCTTGGAAATCGTTCTCCTCATTGAGGCCGTAAAAAATAACCGGAACCTTCGCCTGAACTTTTTGAAGCTGTTCATCATCTCCACAAGCAATGATTCCCTTTTCAACTTGAAGGGCCATTTCTTGGAATGCAGAGAACACATCCTCAAGATTAGCAAAATAATCAGGGTGGTCAAAATCAATATTCGTCATGATGGCATAATCCGGCTGGTAGGACAAGAAATGACGGCGGTATTCACAGGCTTCAAAGACAAAGTACTTTGAGTCAACCTGCCCCTTCCCAGTTCCATCTCCAATCAAATAGGACGTTGGCTCGGCACCGCTGATAACATGAGCCATCAAGCCAGTTGTGGATGTTTTGCCATGCGCTCCCGTAATCGCAACGCTGACGAACTTTTTGATAAAATCTCCAAGGAATCTAGGGTAACGAATAACCGGCAGTCCTAATTCAAGGGCCCTCATGATTTCATCATGACTGTCTGGAAAAGCATTCCCCGCAATAACGGTCATGCCTGGCTGAATATTTTCTTTGTTAAACGGCAGGATTTTAATGCCTGCTTTTTCTAAAGCAACCTGAGTGAAAAAACGTTTTTCATAATCGGAACCTTGTACCTGGTATCCCATATCATGCAGGATTTGGGCGAGTGCACTCATCCCCGATCCTTTTATCCCTACGAAGTGATAAACTGTCATAGAATGAACCTCCAACAAACGTCTATCCTGTATAACAGTATATGACGGTTTCATTTTTTTGCTATTTTTCTGTTCGATCTCTTATTATAAAATGGATATACGAAAACACATAATAAATCAACATAGAATTATAACCACAACTCGTATGATTATAAACCTATTAGATGATTTAGTACACTTTTTCTTTCGTTCCTCCTTTTTAGAGGAACATTTTTACTTTATATCCTTTATTCTATCCAAAGAGATGACATATCTATGTCTTTATTGCTCATCTTCCTTATTTTTCGAAAAATCGTTTGGGATTCCTTCCAGCGAAAGGAATCCCAAAGATCAAATAAAACCGTTAATAAGATAAGTGAGAATCCTGAATGGCTTCTAAGTCTGCCTCTGAAATAAGCACCTCTCGAGGCTTGCTTCCCCTTGCCTCAGAAAGAACGCCTTCTCTTTCCATGATATCAATCAGCCTTGCGGCACGATTATAGCCGATTCGGAAACGCCGCTGAATACTTGATATAGAAGCACCGCCCATTTCTACGGCAAATTCGCAAACCTCAAAATAAAGCTCATCCTTCTCCTCCTGCACATCGGCATGCTTAACCAAGTCTGCTGGCTCAAATAAGTAATTTGGTTTTGCCTGTTCCTTAACATGCTCTACGACCTTCTCTATTTCATCATCGGTTACGAAGGTACCTTGCAAACGAACAGCTTTGGATGTGCCATTCTCCAAGAAGAGCATATCACCTCGTCCAAGCAGCTTCTCGGCTCCACCTTGGTCCAAGATCGTTCTTGAATCCACCTGTGAGGAGACAGAGAACGCAATTCTCGTTGGAATATTGGCTTTAATCAGGCCAGTGATGACATCGACCGATGGACGCTGTGTAGCCACGAGCAAGTGAATGCCGCATGCCCTTGCTTTTTGGGCAATTCGGCAAATCGCCTCCTCTACATCAGCTGGAGACATCATCATCAAGTCTGCTAGCTCATCAATAATGATGACCAAGTAAGGAAGCTTATGTTCAAGCTGCCCTGCCTCGATTGCCTTTTGATTATAACGAACGATGTCACGGGACCCGGAGTGGGCAAAGAGCTCATAACGTCTGTCCATCTCCTCTACCGCCCATTTCAAGGCAGCCGTTGCCGCCTTCACGTCCGTAATGACAGGCGCAGCTAAATGAGGGATATGATTATATGGTGCTAGCTCGACCATTTTCGGGTCAATTAACAGCAAGCGGACATCACTTGGATTCGTTTTGTACAATAAGCTGACAAGGATGGAGTTGATGAATACACTCTTGCCTGAACCTGTAGAACCGGCTACTAGTCCATGCGGCATCTTCTTCAAATCCGTCACGATTGGATTGCCTGAAATATCAAGTCCAACCGCTGTCGTGAGCGGAGATTCCGATTGTACGAAAACATTCTCCTCTAAGACTTCACGTAAATAGACGGGACGTGTGCGCAAATTCGGAATTTCAATGCCAATCATACGCTTGCCTGGGATTGGCGCCTCAATCCGAATGTCCTTCGCAGCGAGTGAAAGCTTCAAATCATCACTCAAATTTGTAATCTTGCTTACCTTAACTCCAGGTTCAGGCTGTACCTCGAATCTCGTAACAGAAGGCCCCTGGTAGTAGGCAAACACCTTCGCCTTCACATTGAATTGTTCTAGCGTCTGATCAAGCAGCTCCGCTTGCTCAGCCAGCCAATCAGAATCTTCCTGAGCAGCCATTTTTGGCTTTAAGATAGAGATATCCGGATAATTATAGTTATCGGAATCAGTCAGTTTTTTTTTATCCGCAAGGATGGCCGGCTCCTGCTGTGCTTGTTTCGGTTTTTCACCGGATTTGCCTGAAAGCCTTGCCTTATCCTGCTTCAGCATTAAAACATTGAAAGGAATATGCTTTCTGCGCTCTTGAATCCTTTTGGCCCGTTCTGCTTTGCGCTCATCATCTTCCTCAACCCTGTTAGTGATGACTTCAAGCTTCGGTTCTCGGGATGGCTCAACAGACACTTGCTCGTCCGTTTGGCCGAAACCATTATCCGGCTCCTGTACGGGCGCATTAACAGCCTCTATTTCCCTTTTCTCAAACTGGATTTCTTCGGCTGTCTCAGCAGCCTCTTGAGCTATATCAGATGAGATGCTTGCCGTTTTTTCCTCTGTAACTGGCTCATCAACAAAAATCGCCTCATTCACAGCTATATCGTTTGACTCTAGTTCTGCATCATTGCTTTCTTCCAGTCTCATTAAAGACGGCAGCTCCTGCACTTCGTCGCTTGAACTCTCAACCAAAAGCTCTGCAGATAAAGCCGCCTTTTCTTCTGGCAGACTTGTCTCTTCTGCATACATCGCCTCAGTCTCTGCAGGTTCATGCATTGCCTCCTCCTCAAACGCTTCAAGAGGCCTTTCCTCTTCTTCTAGAATGAACTGGACAGCATCATCTTTCTCTGCCAACTCAAATTGAGTATTATCAGTTTGGGCTGTTTCTTCTGTTTCAAGAACAGCCTCCTCTTGAAAGGACATAAGGATATCTTGGTCCTCTTCGCCAGCATGGAACGCAACGCTCTTTGCAGGTATATCCTTCTCTTCTTGCCGGATGTCTGCTATTGGCATGTCCGGATGCGCAGGCATAGTGGCCTGCTGAATAAGCGACCTCTCTTCTTTAGTCGCAAGACGCTCTTCCTTCCAGTCCTGATTTTGCTTATTAAATGCACCATCATTCTCAGAGGTATGATGTGCCTCGACTGTCTGTTTCTCCATGACGTCTCTATTCGGACTATTCCCTTTCATCAAGGCTAATACAGAATCCAGCGTCGGTTGTGTAGACAACTCATATTCAACTGTTTTTTGTCTTT
>X410_Impala__coassemble_28_pt1 | contig 38691 bp, 38 predicted proteins | sample X410_Impala__metabat2_high_PE_006 | metagenome-assembled genome bin X410_Impala | reverse complement strand
CTCAAAGAGGCACTGATGAATCTAAGATCATGCAGTTGGCCTATGAACAAGTTCGAAAGCAATGGACACCAGTTAAATAACAAGATGCTTCATCCAGCCGCCAGGGAACGTTCCCTGGCGTTTTTTTTTAGTTCCTTTCATCATCTCGAAAAACGGTCAAATACAAAATTATATCTAAATAAAATAATGACCAATTATCACTCTCTCATTTAAGAGAAAAAACTAAAGGTTATCATTTGAATTAGGGGTCCACTACTTTTATCATTAAGTTAAGGTAAGATTTTTTAATATAATATATTTTCAAAAAAATCTATAGAAAGGAGATTCCCCATGAAGAAATTTTGGCTTTCTCTTACCGTCACTTCATTGGCACTTGCAGGATTAAGCGGATGTAATCCTATCACTGTCCTGAATCCTAAAGGGCCGCAAGCAGAAATCCAGTCAGACACGATTATTTTCTCGATTTATGTTATGGCTGGGATTTTAATTATTGTTTATGCGCTTTTTATTTTTATGATTGTGAAGTACCGAGCAAAGAACCAGCCAATCGATTATGAGCCACCATACATCAAGGGAAATACGTGGCTGGAGATTATTTGGACAGCGATTCCGATTATTATTGTTATCGTTCTATCAGTCGTGACAGTTAAGACCACTTTCCAAGTGGAAAGCACACCTGCTGGTCATGAGAAAGATGAACCGCTTGTCATCTATGCTGCCTCATCGAACTGGAAGTGGCATTTCAGTTATCCGGAACTAGACATTGAAACCGTCAACTATGTCAATATTCCGACAGACAGGGCCGTTGAGTTCAAGCTTTATAGCTATGGTCCAATCACAAGCTTTTGGATTCCGCAGCTTGCCGGACAGAAATATGCCATGAGCGATATGGTGACCACCTTGCATTTGGTTGCAGATGAAGAAGGCGATTATTTTGGACGTAACGCAAATTTCAGCGGTGAAGGATTTGCCCAAATGGAGTTCATATGTGAGGCCATGTCTGAAGAGGAGTTCAATGAATGGGCCAATGAGGTGCAAACAGCTGCTGAGCCATTGACAGAGGAAGAGTTTGATGAGCTTCTTGATACAGAATATATGGGATTAGCCACCTACTCTTCTACTCATCTAGATTTCAAACCAGCTCCTGTATGGCCATTCCATCAACCTGAAGAGGAAGGCGACAGCAATACAGGAACGGACGGACATACTCACTAATCCTTTACAGAAAGGAGTCATCACCATGAAATGGGATGAGTTTTTTGTTACAGGCGATCCGCTTATTTATGGTGCAATGGTCAGCATCGTCGTTGCAAGCTTGGCTATCTTAATTACACTGGCCGTAACCAAAAGATTTGGCTGGCTATGGCGCGAATGGCTTACGACTGTCGACCATAAACGCATTGGCATCATGTACATCCTCGCTGCTCTCTTGATGCTTTTCCGTGGCGGTGTTGATGCGTTAATGATGCGGCTCCAACTGGCGACGCCTGATATGACGTTCTTAGCTTCACAGCATTATAATGAAGTCTTTTCAACACACGGAACCATCATGATCTTGTTCATGGCGATGCCGTTTGTGCTCGGCATGATGAATCTCGTCGTCCCGCTTCAGATTGGGGCAAGAGATGTTGCGTTCCCAACTTTGAATGCCATCAGCTTTTGGCTGTTCTTTGCTGGTGCCATGCTTTATAATCTATCATTCGTCATTGGTGGTTCACCAGATGCTGGATGGAGTGCCTATTTTCCGCTCGCAAGCAATGAATTCAGCGCGAGCGTCGGTCATAACTATTACTCCATCGCCATTCAGTTATCTGGCCTTGGAACATTGATGACAGGGATTAACTTTATCGTCACCATCATCAAAATGAGAGCACCAGGCATGAAAATTTGGAAGATGCCAATGTTTACATGGGCAACTTTAATTACATGCATCATTATTTTATTTGCTTTCCCTGCTTTTACCGTTGCCCTAGCCCAAATGATGTTTGATCGCCTTTTTGGCACGCAGTTCTTTTCAATGTCCAATGGCGGTATGGATATGCTTTGGGCCAATAACTTCTGGATTTGGGGACATCCTGAGGTTTATATCGTGATTCTGCCTGCGTTTGGAATTTTCAGCGATGTAATTTCTACTTTTGCGCGCAGAAATATTTATGGATATAAATCTATGGTTTTCAGCATGTTCGCCATTTCTATCTTGTCATTCCTTGTTTGGGCCCACCATTTCTATACAATGGGCCACAACGCAGCCGTCAATAACTTCTTCTCGATAGCGACTATGGCTATTGCTGTGCCGACAGGAATCAAGATTTTCAACTGGCTGTTCACTCTATATAAAGGAAAGATTGTCTTTCCAACAGCGATGCTGTACTCGCTCGCCTTCATTCCAATCTTTACGATTGGCGGGGTAACGGGTGTCATGCTGGCGATGGCAAGTGCGGATTATCAATACCATAACACCATGTTCTTGGTTGCCCACTTCCATTACGTGCTTATTCCTGGTACTGTATTCGGAATGCTCGCCGGCGTCTATTATTGGTTCCCGAAAATTTTCGGATTCCGCTTGAATGAGAAAATTGGCAAAATCAGCTTCTGGCTCATTGCGATTTTCTTTAACGTAACCTTCTTGCCATTGTTCTATCTCGGTCTCGATGGGATGGCTCGCCGGATGTATACCTATTCAGAGGCTACCGGGTATGGCCCACTTAACCTTGTCTCATCAATCGGCGCCGTCTTCTTGGCAACAGGGTTTGCGCTCATTTTCTACAATGTAATCTATAGCATAATGAAAAGCCCTAGAGAGCGCCTTGCTGACCCTTGGGATGGACGTACACTTGAATGGTCAATCCCTAGCCCAGCGCCATTCTATAATTTTGCTATAACTCCAACGGTTCAATCCGAAGAACCTGTCTGGGATTATAAGAAAAAAGGTATCCCAATCTATCGGGATAAAATCAAGCCAATACACATGCCAAGCAACTCAGGAAAACCAGTGATCATGGGAGTCTTCTTCTTCTTGTGGGGCTTCTGCATGGTGTTTAGCTGGTGGATTCCATCAATCATCTTCGGCGCGGCTGTTTTCATCATCATGGCCACTCGTTCCTTTGAGCGTGACCATGGCTATTATGTTCCAGTCGATGAAATTATCGCGACCGAGAACATGCTGCGAGGTGAAAATCAATGAAAGTAGATACTAGCCTGCCATTAGAATATAGCACAGAAGAGAATCGCTTAAAGATCTTTGGGTTCTGGCTCTTTCTTGGAGCTGAAATCGCCTTGTTTTCCATGTTGTTCGCAACCTACTTCACGTTGCTGAACGGGACAGGCGATGGACCGACGGCACAAGAAATATTCGTGCTCAAACCAGTCATTGTGGAAACGCTTGTCCTCTTAACAAGCAGCTTCACATGCGGGTTGGCCGTTCATAGCATGCGCTTGAATTTTAAAAAGCCAATGATGACCTTCTTCATCATCACAATGTGTCTCGGTCTCGTCTTCCTTGGTGTTGAAATTCTGGAATTCGTCACCTATATTGGCGAAGGCGCAACCATGCAAACAAGCGGATTTCTTTCTAGCCTGTTCATGCTGCTTGGTACACATGGAGCCCACGTTACATTTGGCTTATTCTGGGGTCTATGCATTCTCATTCAAGTCGTGCGCGAGGGCTTCACAGCTCAAACAACGAATAAATTCTTTATTTATTCGTTATACTGGCACTTCCTGGACGTCGTCTGGATTTTCATTTTCAGTTTCGTTTATTTGAAAGGGATGATATAAGATGGTGAAACAGCTCTTTCCAATCAAGCATGTTATGGGGTATCTCTTATCCCTTGTCCTGACCTTTATAGCCCTTTCAGTCGCCTATTATGAAGTATCCTATGCGACCGCAATGGGAATCCTAAGTGTCACGGCAATCATTCAAGCCAGTGTACAGCTATTCCTATTCATGCATGTCGGGGAATCCTCTGACAAACAGGCTGTCTATATCAATATCATTTACGCCATTTTTATCGTGCTCGTCTTTGTCTTCGGAACCTTATTCACAATGATTTGGGGACATGCAGGACATTAAAAGATGGATTGTTATAGGGCTTTGACCTTTAATAGGTTGAAGTCCTTTTATCTTGCATAGGAGCAAACCGATTCTCAACAGCAAAAAGCCAAATCAAATCTGATTTGGCCAACCGCCATTCGAGTACTCTAGAAAATCGTCTTCTTCCCGCGGTCCTCAATAATAATTTCGACCGCCTCACGGAAACGCTGAGAGTGGACAATTTCCCTTTCCCGCAAGAAACGCAGTCCATCATTCAAATCCGGATCATCTGACATATTGATAATCCATTGATACGTTGCCCTTGCCTTCTCTTCTGCGGCAATATCCTCATACAGATCTGCAATCGGGTCGCCCTTTGCCTGAATATAACTCGCCGTGAACGGAACACCGGCGGCATTGTGGTAGAAGAGGGCCGAATCATGGTCTGCATAATGATCGCCAAGTCCAGCATCACGCATTTGCTGAGGGGTTGCATCCTTCGTCAATTTATATACCATCGTTGCAATCATCTCTAAGTGGCTGAGCTCCTCTGTGGCGATATCATTCAGCAATCCGACAACAGGATCAGGAATCGTATACCGCTGATTCATATATCTAAGTGCGGCAGCCAGTTCCCCATCTGCTCCGCCATATTGCTCGATTAAATATTTTGCCAGCGTTGGATTACAGGTGCTCACTCGTACGGGATATTGCAATTTTTTCTCATAAAACCACATTCCTTCAGCACCTCCTCATTAAATTTGCCACGGCCAAGGGTAGGTCCCCCAACCCCAGTTGGCGTCCGTATAGCTGTTCCCGAATTGCTGAAGCGGGCCGTATTTGGACTCAAACTGCTGCTTCAGTTGTCTCGATTGATGCGCCAATTCATTATATTGCTGCATCCTCTCCAGATCCTTTGGATGTGTATCTAGGTAAAGGGTTAATTCGACGATGGCAAAATCAAGTGCCTGAATTTCTTCTAGCAATTGATAAAACTCATCCGGCAATTGCTGCTTCATCGCTGTTTACCTCCTTTTCCCTTCATACGGATTCTCATAATATTCATATAAAGCCTTCCAAAGGGTTCCCCGCTTCAGTGCTTCCTTCGGAGAGAACTGCTCTAGATCCGGCGGCTGGAATCCTAAATAAAGATTAGGGGGTGTCGAATAATATTTTTTCCCGATAGGCGGACATGGATCAAAGCGGCTATGGAAAGGAGTGTATGTCTTCATGTTAGTAAACGGCTCTCTCTTTTGTTCTGACATTATCAACACCTGCCTTTATAAAAATATCACTTCTCATAAATCGTACGTATAATATCCTTTTAATATGACTGAAGTTTTGCGGACAAGAATAAAACCTTCTGCCTATAATCTGGCAGAAGGCCCTTTGTTTATGGACAGATTCTTTCCAATATCTCAAGCCGATTACCGAAAGGATCTTCGAGAAATATTCTATTTGCGTTCGGTAATTCCTCATCCTCTATATAAGAAATTCCCCGGAGAGACAAATCCTCCTTTAAGACTTCAAGCCCTTCCACCCGAAATGCTGGATGAGCCTTCTTTGCAGGAACAAACGGCTCCAAAACACCCAAATGCAGTTCATAATGATTGAACCTGAACCAAATACCGCCACGTCTCGCCAATTCTGCTGGTTTTTCAATGACTTCAAATCCAAGAACCCCATGGAAGAATTCTTGCGCTTTCTTCTCTCCGCCTTTAGGCATTGCCAATAAAACATGGTCAATGGCCAAAAATTTCATATGTCCCATATTCCATTCACTCCTTTCCTCTAAGTCAAGTATAGTGAATCCCTAACCATTATCCTATGTCGCTTATTTTATAAAAAGCCATAAAGAATCGTTATTGATAACATCAACTATTTGTATTTTCCCAAAAAATAAAATACGATAAATATATTAAATCAATCTGTATTTTTACGAAAAAAGGTGAAACGATTGTCCATATTAGTTGTTGATGATAATAAAGTGAATTTATTCGTAATAGAGACGATATTAAAGCAAGCTGGCTATAAGAATTTGCGAATGGCCGACTCTGCAACAACGATGTTTACTATTTTAGAAGATGATAGGCTCAAAAATGGAACAAGTACATTTAATCTCATTTTGCTCGATATTATGATGCCGGAAATGGATGGAATTGCTGCCTGCAAGAAGCTGCAAAGCTGTCCTGCCTATAAGGATATACCGGTCATATTCGTCACAGCGCTTGGTGACACCCATAAATTAGCTGAAGCGCTTGATGCTGGCGGCACTGATTACATCATGAAACCAATTAATAAGGTTGAGCTTCTCGCTCGTATGCGTGTTGCCTTACGATTGAAGGAAGAAAAGGATTGGCATAAGGAGCAGGATGAGAAAATCAGCTATGAACTTAACTTGGCAGCCATGGTCCAAAGGAGCATTCTAAGTGAGCCGATTGCCAATGAGGATATTTCCATCACGACTTCCTATAAGCCATCCTTCAATTTGGCAGGCGATATGTATTATTGGCAGCAAATTGACGACCACCGTTATGCCGTCTTCTTGTTCGATATGATGGGACATGGCATTCCCGCCTCCTTAATGTGTATGTATATATCATCCATTATGAGGGATGCGGTTCGCAATCTTGTTGAACCTGAACAGGTCATACGCGAATTAAACCGCTCGATGACCATGCTTGAGGGACACTCCAATATGACCTCGTATTACTTAACCGGTATTTATTTATTAATAGATACGGAGAATAAGAAGATTGATTATGTGAACGCCGGCCACCCGCCATGTTATCTTTATATTGATGATCATGAACTCGTACATCTGGGTCAGGGGAACACGGCAATCGGCTTCTTCGATCGCATAGAAGTCAATAAATCAACCATTCATTATAATGATAGTTTCCAAATCCTCTTATTTACTGATGGGGTAATTGAGGCCATTGATGATGATGAGAATAAAGCAATCAAGCATTTACAGTCAGCAGCCTCTCACCAATGGACGAACGAGGAGGCAGCATCCCCACTTGATGTTATTCTTCCAAAGGAAAGACAAAAGGATCAGCATGATGATATGTGTGTCATCGTCGTACGCGGATAAAGAAAACAGGCGGAGAAACAATATCCCGTCTGTTTTTTTAATGCAAAACATGTTTGCTTATAACAGTTTGAATAAAATTATAGGTGGATGAAACTTGAATCTAACGAACATGATTAGATTAACAACTTGGCAGCTATAGTAATTTCCCTAACAAGGAAGGATTTCTTATCACGCCTTACTTACCGTTCCTATCAAAATAAACAAGCGGGCAGCTGCCCGCTTGTTTATTTTTTTTGATATAGCCGCTGCGCACTGTCAATTTCAACAAACGCATGGCTCATCTCCATAATTTTCAGCGATTCCTTGTTGCCGAGGCCTATAAACCCTCCTGTACTCAGTGAATCACTGAAGAGCTGGAAGACCTTTTCCTGAAGCTCCATATTGAAATAGATGATTACATTGCGGCAAATGATTACGTGAAATTCATTAAATGATCCATCTGTCACGAGGTTATGCTGAGCAAATACAATGTTCTTTGATAAGGAAGGATCAAAATAGGCATATTGAACATCCGTGTTGTAATACTCAGAGAATGCTGCCGTTCCGCCTGCGTGCAGATAATTCTTCGTATAGGCCTGCATTCGCTTCAATGAAAATGCTCCTTGTCTCGCCTTCTCAATGACTTTCTCATTCATATCCGTCGCATAAATCTTCGCCTTATCCAAAAGCCCCTCCTCCTGCAAGAGGATCGCCATTGAATAGACCTCCTCTCCGGTAGAACATCCCGCATGCCAAATCCTGATTTCTGGAAGTTCCTTTAGCTTCGGGATGATTTTCTTCCGGAAGGTATAAAAGAATTCAGGATCTCGGAACATATCCGTTACATTAATGGAGAAATCATTAAGAAGATTAGCTACATATCCTTCCTCATGAATGACCTTCTTCAATAAATCGGAAACGGTTGAAAGACGGTCCCTGTTCAATCGATGTTCAATCCGCCGCTTAATGGACGAGCGCATATAGTCCCGGAAATCATAGCCCGTCATTCTGTATATGGCCTCTAACAATAGATCTATTTCTAAATCTACTAGCTCTTCTTCTGATGTCGGCGTTCTTCGATAGCCCACTAGCCCCTGCAACTCCCTTCAACTACTTGGTAAGCCAAACACGCATTACAGAGAATAATTGCTCCAGATTGATTGGCTTGCTAATATAATCTGTTGCTCCTGCCTCCAGACATTTCTCACGGTCACCCTTCATTGCCTTAGCTGTCAAGGCAATAATAGGAATGGAAATGAAATCAGGATTCGAACGAATATGTCTCATTGTCTCATATCCATCAAGCTCCGGCATCATAATATCCATCAAAATCATATCCAGATCTTGCTCTCTTTGAAGCATATTCAAACACTCAATTCCATTCTCAGCTACGATAATTTCAACGCCCTTGCTCTCCAAAGCATTCTTCAAAGCAAAAATGTTACGATGGTCATCATCTGTAATAAGTACTCTCTTACCCTTAAAGACATCAATGAGCTCATCTGGCTTTGTTTCAGCCATAGCAACGGCTATTTCTTCATGCTCTTCTTTCTGGACGGCCACTTGCTCTAAAACTTCATTAGATATTGGCAAGTGAATAACATCATCTGGCTGAGGTTTTTGCAAGCCTTCCGGCAGATTTGGAAGGTAAACAGTAAACACGCTTCCTTCATTTTCTTTACTTTCAAGCGTAATGAATCCGCCAAGCAACTTGGCAAACTCTCGGCAGATGGATAATCCTAGTCCGGTGCCGCCATATTTACGTGCTGTCGCCCCATCTGCTTGCTGGAACGCCTCAAAGATTAAATCCTGCTTTTCTGACGGTATGCCAAGACCGGTATCTTCGACGACTACCTTCATCCAGAAATCGGACTGAACATTTTGATCTAATGCTTCCTTCTCCTTCGTATTCTTCACTTTCTCAAGCTTCAAGGATACAGAGCCCTTATTGGTGAATTTCATGGCATTAGAAAGCAAATTCTTAATGATTTGCTGCATACGCTGTTCATCTGTATAGAAAATAGAAGGAAGATCCTCCTCAATCTCGACATTAAACGTTAATCCCTTTTGCTCCGCCATCGGCATGAATGATCGTTCAACGGTTTCGGCAATCTCACGAATATTGGCCTCATTGAAGAAGACTTCAAGCTTTCCAGCTTCAACCTTAGACAGATCAAGAATGTCATTAATCAGCATCATCAAATCATTGCCAGATGTATAAATAACCTTCGCAAATTCTCGTTCCTCTTCCGTATAATCCCCATTTGCTTTCTCTGCGAGCATTTCAGATAAGATTAGAATGCTATTTAACGGAGTTCGAAGCTCATGTGACATATTGGCAAGAAACTCTGATTTATATTTAGAGCTTTGCAGCAGCTGCTCATTCTTCGCTTCAAGCTCCTCTTTGGAGAATTCGAGCTCTTTTGACTTTTGCTCAGCTTCTTGGCTGCGCTCTTCAAGCTGCTCATTAATCATACGCAATTCCTCAGACTGCATTTGCAGTTCCTCTGACTGGGACTGCAGCTCCTCTGCTTGTACTTGCAGCTCTTCAGTCATGGCTTGGGAATCACTTAAAAGCCGTTCAATTTCCATGCGGCTCTGCACACTATGGATGGCCATGCCTAACATTTCAATCATTTGGGTCAATGCCTGAAATTCAAGCTTATTGAATTCCCTCATACTGGCGAATTCCAATACAGCAATTGTGTCTTTCTCATAGATAATTGGCGCAATTAAGATAGCCTTTGGTCGTACTTCTCCAAGCCCAGTCTTGATTAACTGATAATCGTCGGGAATATACTCCATGCGGACAACCTTTTGGTCAACAGCCGTTTGCCCAATGATTCCCTCACCAATCTTGAATTGTTCCCTGCCCCCATCTCCATAAGAGGCCGCACGGCAAAAGTAAGAATCATCATTTTCTTTTCTCTTTAAGTAAATCGCTCCGATAGATGCTCCGAGCATGGGTGTAAGCTTAGAAACTAAGCGGTCAGCCAGCTCATTGACCTGGAAGATACCCTGGTTCATCTCAGCCACCTCAGCCAAGCAGGTCTGAATCCAGTTCTGATCCGTAATTTTCTTATTATATTCCTTCTCGTTACGGGAATATTTTTCTAAAGAAGCGGACATATTGTTAAACGCGATTGCAATCCGGCCAATCTCATCTTCTGCCCTGACCTTCAGCCGCGGCATCGTTGTTGTATCCCTTAAATCCACATTGCTGATGACATCCGTAATCTCATTCAGCTCTCTTGTTGTTGATCGAATGACCCAATAAGCAATCACACATGCCAGCAATAATGAAAGGAGAATAGCGGTCCTGACAATCCCCTCTATTTCGTTGTATCGCTCTTCTGAACGCAGAAGTGCATCATTCATCAGCTCTTCTTGGAAACTAATAAACTCTGTTATCACCGGAAGTAAATTAGTCGCTGATTCATTCAGGCTACCCATTAATCCATCAAAATTATCGGGTGAGCCGCTCGCCATTTCCTTTAAAACTTGACTCTCATTCTGGGTATAAATATCATACATGGCCTTGAACTCCGCCAGAAGCTCTTCACCGTTTTGCGTGTTTGCCAGGGCTCGAAGCTTCGCATAACGATCCTCTATGATAATATGATACTGATTAATTTCATCAAGGGTTTTATCAATTTCATCAGCAGACCCCTCTACCTCTGCCAAAGATAAGCTTCTTTGCATTCCTAAGAAATTCTTTTGGATATCATTTGTATAACTAACCTTTTGATAGCGGTCATCCACGATTTCGAGTAAATCTCCGCGCGCACTGTTCAAACGGAAAGCAATGACACTTAGAACAATAATACTTACTGCAAGCATTAAGCCAAAACCAACTGTCAGCCGTTTGGAAAAACTTAGACGACTTAATCTATTCTTGTTCCCCTCGCTCATCTAGTCATCATCTCTCCTTACTTAAATTATTTATTTATATAAACGACTAACTTATCATCGCAATACAAGATTATGTACAATTATACTTTTAATTCACATAAAAAGACACTAACTTGCGTCAGTGTCTTTTCTGAATCTATTATAGATTAGAGAACCGGGGACAATAAACGAGAAACAGATTCCTTAAAGCGAATATACAGCGGGCGGCTATCGTATATTTCCTGCGTTAACTCCATACATTCCATTAAGTCCTTCTCAAAGGTGTTTCTTAAATTAACAGATGAATTCTCATGATAAATAATGGCATTCACCTCAAAATTCAGCCTGAAGCTGCGTACATCGATATTGGCAGTTCCCACTGTTGCGACGCTATCATCGATGACCATCGTTTTTGCGTGCAAGAACCCATTCCCATAAAGATAGACTTTTGCGCCAGCTTTCAGCACCTCACCAACGTATGAATAGGTTGCCCAATACACGAATAGATGGTCAGGCTTATTCGGAATCATGACCCTGACATCGACTCCTGACACTGAGGCAATACGGATAGCATCTAATACGCTGTCATCTGGAATGAAGTACGGTGTTTGAATATACACATACTCCTTCGCGTCCAAAATCATACGAATATAACTATTCTTAATTTGTTCCCAAGTGGAATCAGGACCAGATGTGACGATTTGCAATCCTACCCCCATATCATCTCTATCCTGTGTATATAAGAAATACTCATCGTTCCATTCAACCTTTTCTCCACTGGCCTGAGCCCAATCCAAAAGGAAGCGGACCTGCAAGTCATTAACAGCATTGCCCTTAATGCGGAGATGGGTATCTCGCCAGTAGCCAAAACGAGGGTTTAACCCTAAATATTCTTCTCCAACATTAAATCCGCCCATATATCCGATCTTTTTATCGATAACGACTATTTTTCGGTGATTCCGGAAATTAATGCGTAAATTGAGAATTGGCAATTTCCCAGGGAAGAAAGCATAAGCGCTTCCGCCAGCCTCAATTAGCTTCTTCACCCTTTTTTTTGATATTCTCCTGGATCCGGCATCATCATACAGAAGCCTGACCTCGACTCCCTCCTTCGCCTTCTCGGTCAATGCTTCGAGGAGTCGATTACCATACACATCATTTTGAATGATGTAATACAGAACGTGAATATTCTTCTTTGCTGCAGCGATATCCTTGAATAATGAATCGAACTTATCCCTTCCATCGGTGAATATCTCTAAATCATTATTCTGTGTATAAAGGGAGTGGTCGGTTGTCATATTCATCATCAATAAGTCTTTATATTTTTGGGTCAAATATGTATTAAAAGGTGCAACTCCGTCACGCAGGTGATGCTGTTGCTGCTTAATTCCGCGTTCTAAAGACTCATATCCTTTCTTGTCCCAAGTGAATATTCTCCTCTTGCTCAAATTCTGTCCGAGAATGATATAGAGAATAAACCCGCCAATAGGGATAAAGGACAACACCATCAACCAGGCCCATGAAGCACTCACATTGCGCCGTTCCAAGAAGGTAATAGTAATGGCAAAAAGTAAATTAACGATAATTAAAAGGACCCAAAATATCGAATCAATCATTTCCATAGGGTAATCCTCTCCAACCCGCAATAATCTATATAATAAAAATAACATAGGAACAAGCAAAACAAAAAAGTTACTTTCCTCTATTATGCTGCTTATCCCAATATAAATACTTTCTCAGCTATCGGTGCATAATAAAAAATGCGTAAGGAATAGTAAGGAGTAAAAAGATAGGAGAACCAACTATGCCGAGAAGAAGTGATAATGCTCACACCAATCCCGAAATCAACCATGATGGCAATCATGAAAATATCATCAATGACCCTAAAGCTTATAATATGGGCGTTGCCACAAGTAATTTTTACCCTGGACACGGAATGAACAAGAACCCTTACCATGTAGAAGAGAAAAATGATACCCCTTCTGAAATGGAGAATTTCGAGAAATTAATGCGGGGCAAAGAACTTGGAGAAAAGTAAAGAAAAGGGAGATGGCCACGCCATTCTCCCTTTCCTATTCTTACAATACCTTACTTAAAAACAGTTTCGTCCGCTCATGCTGCGGATGATCAAATAGCTCTTTTGGTTTATTCTGCTCGACGATATAGCCTTCATCCATAAAAATAACACGGTCTCCCACTTCTTTTGCAAATCCCATTTCATGCGTGACCACGACCATGGTCATGCCCTCACTGGCCAATTGCTTCATAACCTCAAGCACCTCACCAACCATCTCCGGGTCAAGCGCGGATGTAGGTTCATCAAACAGCATGATTTCCGGCTCCATCGCCAAAGCTCGCGCAATCGCTACCCTTTGCTTCTGCCCCCCTGATAACGATTCCGGATAGGCATTCGCCTTCTCAGAGAGGCCAACCTTCCCAAGCAATTCCAACGCCTTATTCTTTGCTTGTTCTGCTGGTACCTTTTTCACCTTCGTCGGAGCAAGCATTAAATTCTCAAGGACCGTCTTATGGGGGAATAAATTGAAATGCTGAAACACCATACCCGTTTTTTGGCGAACCTTATTAATGTCTATTTTCTTATCAGCAAGGTCGATGCCGTTAATGCGGACATGCCCGCCTGTTATGGCCTCAAGCAAATTTAAACACCGCAGGAAAGTAGATTTACCTGATCCTGAAGGTCCGATAACCACAACAACTTCTTTGTGTTCAATGGTGATGCTGATATCCTTTAAGACTTCATTGCTGCCAAACGACTTCTTTAAATTCTCGACTACAATCATTTTGTATCAAGCCTTCTTTCCATTATGTTTAACAGATAGCTTAAGGAAAGCGTCAAGATGAGATATATGAAAGCTGAAGCTAAATACGGCTCCCATACACGGAAATATTGACTAGCCATCGCTCTGCCCCAATAGGTCAGCTCCGGAGCAGCAATAACAGCCGCAATCGACGATTCCTTTATAAGTACGACGAATTCATTTCCAAGAGGCGGAATCATCCGCTTAAAGGCCTGCGGTAAAATAACATAGCGCATCGCCTGTGCACTCGACATCCCCAAAGAGCGGGCTCCCTCCATCTGGCCTGTATCAATGGATTGGATGCCTGCTCGAAAGATTTCCGCAATATAGGCAGCTGAATTCAATGACAACGCAAGAATTGTTGCAAAAATCACGTTTGTCTCGCCCGTAATAGCTGGAACGACACCAAAATGGATTAATAGAAGTTGGACAAATAACGGAGTGCCGCGAAAGAAACCGATATAACAGTTTAGCGGTATAGACAATAATTTGCTTTTCGTTATCTTTCCAAGCCCTATTAATAAACCAAGGACCGTTCCAATTAAAATCCCTGCAATTGAAAGACCGATTGTATATAGAGTCCCTTTTAATAGAAAGGGCATATATTCTTGAATAATATCCCACCGAAAATCCAATGTCTCATCCTCCTTATACTAAAAATTGCGTAACATCGCTTCATCCTTCCGATGTTACGCAATTCACTCATACGTTTATTGCTGTTCTTTTAATGTTTCGATATCCGGCTCGATCCCGAACCATTCCTTATAGATTTCGGTATAGGTACCATCATCCATAATGGTTTTCAGCGCTTCATCCACTTTGCTCTTCAGCTCGCTATCTTTCGGGAACATCAAACCGTAATATTCATTTTCAAAGGCATCCTCATCTGCAACGACAACAAATTTGTCATCTGGATTATTCTTCGCATATTCCTCAACAACTCCATTATCTGCCACGACTGCCTTTGCTCCATTTTGCTTCATCTCCATAATTGCCAGCACGGTTGTTTCAAATTTTCTTATATCTTCATTCTTGTTTCCGACAATCTTCTCTACTGCCAAATGGCCCGTAGTACCTGTTTGAACAGCCACTTTCTTTCCTTTCAAGTCCTCTGCAGACTTAATATCACTTCCTTCTGGCACGAGAATCTTATTGGTCGATAGGAAGTACGGCACAGAGAAGTCATACGTCGCTTTTCGCTCATCATTAATGGAGATAGCAGACATGCCAATATCAGCTGTTTTGTTTTTGATTTCTACAAACAGGGGATCCCAGCCTACACTTTCAATCTTAACCTTGAAGCCTGCTTCTTTTGCGACCGCCTTCATTACATCCACATCAAAACCGACAATTTCCCCGCCATCCTGGTATTCAAATGGTGAGTAATTGGCATCGGTGACGACACGGTACGTTTTCTCAGAGCCTCCCCCATCACTGCCTCCACTCGTTTCTTCTTCACTAGATCCGCATGCAGCCAGCCCAAACATGACACTAGCCAATATGGAAGCAACCAGAAATCTTTTCTTCATGAAATCTCCCCTTTGTTATCTAAATATATTTTTAATTTTCTAAATTCTATGAAATTTATTATAATCTTCAGTGGAAATTAATGCAATTGAAAACTAATTTTTCCTAATTGATGTGATAGAGAAAATTTATTCCCTCCCCGACAGGATACGAATCGGTTCATAAAGGGTATAGGTGGTTATACATTTATTGGCAGGCTTTTTTGGGGGGAGAAAAATCTATGTGGATAAATAAGCCTTTTTTTAAATATGCGACAGGCTTAATTCTTATTCTTATTATCATTTTTTTGTTCGGGAAAATTGATTACTTCATTTGGCCTTTTCAGAAATTCATCATCACTCTATTCTTTCCGATTCTAATCGCAGGACTGCTCTATTATATACTGCGCCCCGTCGTTCAATGGCTTAGCCGCTACATGCCGCTAGCCCTCAGTATCATCCTTATTTACTTGCTGTTTGGCGCTCTCGGTTATGTAGCTGTCAAAGCGGCTGGTCCCATGATTATTTCACAAGTCTCTCACCTGGTCGAAGTCGTGCCGGAACGGGCGGAGTCAATTGCAGATACGTCCAAAACCATTATTGAAGAGCGGTCGCCAGATTTCCTTTCGGTGGATAAAATAAAGGATTACGCAACAGATTATTTGGAATCATTCTCAAAAAACATCTCCAACAATGCCATCACTATTTTCTCAACGATCACAAGCGCCTTGACTATTATTGTTATTGTTCCGTTTATTGTCTTCTACTTCCTGAAGGATGGACATAAATTAAAACCTTATCTCCTCCGCCGTATCCCTCAATCAGTCGAAGCAGAAGGAGCCAAAATCCTTGCAGATGTTGATAAAACCTTATCAACTTACATTGTCGGACAATTTATTATTGCGGTAGCAGACGGAGCGATGATGTATATCGGCTACTTAATCATCGGATTAGAAAATGCGCTGATTTTTGCCATATTTGCCACATTGCTGACGGTGATCCCGTTTCTTGGACCGTTTTTGGGTATCATTCCCGCATTGATTAGCAGCTTTTTAGTCAGTCCATTTATGGCCCTTAAGGTCTTAATATTAATGATTATTGTTCAGCAGATTGAGGGACATTTGATTACGCCGCAAGTTATGGGCAAACGGCTGGATATCCATCCATTAACCGTCATCTTCCTCTTGCTTGTTGCCGGTTCACTCTATGGATTTGTCGGCATCCTGATTGCCATTCCTGCATATTCCGTGTTAAAGGTGGTTTTTAATAATTTCGTCCGTTTTTACAAGCTTCGCAATGATACAAAATAATAAGGGTTTCTCTTTATGAGACAATAGATCGTTAATTACTATGATTCTATTATGATCGATTGTTCATATACATCTCTTACTATCTCGGATCTGAACTCGTTTTTACTGAAGGGAATATTAATAATCTTAAAAACAATTTCCTGACATCTTTAGTAAAACAAATAAAAAAGATGGAGAACCAAATTGGTTTCCATCTTTTTTCGTAGTTTACTGGTGTCTCTCGTTTTTAATTAGCTTAGGATACCGTTTGGAATTCACGATCGGCATAGACCATCCATTCATATTGGCGTAAGCGCAATTCGAATAGCTTTAATGGATCGCGATACATTTCTGGCTTTGCACGCATCTTTTCCAATTGGTGATTATATTTCTCAATCATGCCATTTGTATCAGCAATTAATGTATTCAGCATTTCCTTCGGATTGCTGAAGAACATGGCGACATCCCTTGTAATGGATTTCTCGAACATTTCAAATTGAAGCAGGAACTTATCAGCGATAACCTCAGCAACCTCGGTGTAATCCTGTGTTTCAATTAAGTTCGTATATTTATTGTACATTAAACTCTTATTGGCAATTGACCCGAACAAGACGCCAGCACTCTTTAGCAATAATTGCTGCGGCGTATGGCGCAGAAGAATATTAACCGTATCCATTTGGATTCCGCTTGTCATTCGATTGGAATCACGGCGCCAGTCATCAAGTACCCGGAAGTCACAGTTCATTTTGACGCGATCATCCTGATAAATGGCATTAAATCCATCTGTCATTTCAGTCAAGAAGCTTTGGCTTTCCTTAAATTCAATGTCTGCTTCCCGAATCCACTCCTGCATAGAATAGAAGTATTTCGGGAGTACGGTTGTTTCTAAATACTCCTGTACTCTTCTATTCATCTTCTCGTTCAGTTCAATATGAATCTTACGATAATCGCTATCCTCTGCGAGTAAATCCTTACTTGCCTGCAGGATTTTCGGTATGGCGCTGACCACATCATTTCGTATATCATCTTTGCGTACCTTAAATGATTTACGAAGTGCTGCCGCCTTTTCCTTCTCCAAATCGTCGACTTGGTTTAAGGCTGCTTTCAGCTTAGACAACAAATCTTCATTTTGATGGATGGAATCGGCCAATGCTTCCTCCCTCTCCAGTCTTTGGTCGAGCAAGGATGAGATTGCTTCACGAACATAATGAAGAAGCTTCATTGTACGCTTGCTTTCCTTATATGGCTGCACAAGATTCCCTTGAAGGAATTCTGTGAAATCCATCCGTTGGGCAGCCCCTCGGTATCGGGCTGAATGGGCAAAGATCTTCGCCTCAGGCAAATATGGATTAATCTTCTTCCAAGCCTCATCGACAATTCGAATGGCCTCCTGGTCATTATGGACAAGATCCATTTTGTTTAGCAAGAAATGAATCGGCAAGTCAGGTGCCTGCTCCTTAATCATAAGAGCTATTTCTCTTTCTTTCTGACTGAATGGATCATTCACATCAAGAACAAAGAGAAGGCTGTCTGCCATATGCAAATAACGGCGTACCTCTTGAGTTTTGCTATTGGCAATACTGAATCCAGGTGTATCTATGATAGCAATCCCATTCTCTTTCAAGAAGGCACTTGGAAGCTTGTAATCAATAATGCGCGGCGGTCCGCCCATCCATGCTCTGGATGTGATGCGCTCTTCTACCTCTTCTTGATTTAAAGGGATAATCGAGGAATCTGATACCTCATTGACATCCTCTTCCTCTCCATACTTATAAAGCACGGCTGTCGCTGTTGGCTGGTCAAATGAATCTTCTCCAAGAAGTGAATGGATTAAGGCCGATTTACCATTACCGCTCGTTCCGGCAATCATCAATCGTTGTACATTTAAGTCTAACAGCTCATCCATGATCCATTTATGTCTTTCACTGACAGCCAAGCCGTTTTCCATGGCCCATTTATCAATGGTTTCAAAGAGACGGACGCTATCTTCCAATCCATCCCGGTTATAGGTGAGTCCTGATAGAATATGTTCTGCGATGCCAACATCCTCACTGCTGATTGTGGATGGGAAATGGTCATTCCATGCAAGGACGCTTGAAGATGCAAGCAAGGCATGGTTTCGGTCCGTTAAGCGCACCCAATTTCTGAGTAAGCTCGGAACGATTGTTTTTAAGGATTTAACCGATTTATCTCCTTTAATGAATTCAAAATAAGCATCCTTGTATAAGACCGCCAAGGCTGGGTAAGAATGCTTTTCCGTGATTTCAAGATCTTGCAATAAATCATTAAAACCTTGAATCCAAGTCAAATAGGAGGCTTCTCCTTGATAGCTGTGCCAAAGCGCGACAGCCAATTCTTCAAACCGCTTGTCATTAATATCATATAGCTTACGCAAAGCTGGATAGAAGTAAGCCGGGTCCAAATGCTTTGTTACCCCATCTTCTATATAAGCTTGTAGGATGTTATACCAATGAATAGATTCAGTCCTCATCGCCTCATTCATGGCAAGTTCAACTGCGCTATCCCAATCCATTTGTTCCTCAAAGAAATTCCGCGCTAAGCTTGTCACTTGCTCATCATCGGGATTTAGGCGAACGACTTTCTTAATGGTTTGGTCAGCCGAGTTAATCTTTTTCATTCTTATGTAAAGGGTAAATAATTGCAGACCTACCTCGGTGTTTAAAGTAATCGAGTCCGATTGGATAGATTTATAGATTTCTTCCGCTGTTGAATAAAGATCAACGGCAAAATAAGCATCTGCCATATTTTTCTTTGCCCATGGCTCCAGCTCATTCGTTACCTGCTCCCATTTGAAGATGGCTGCTTCATAGTCCCTATAAAAGTAATAAAGCTCACCTTGCGCGTAACGAAGATTAGATAGCTCCGGTATATCCCGATCCTGTTCCTGGAGCACGTATTCACTAATGATGAGCATTGGGTTTGCCCCACTGTCTTTATCTATTAATGTTTTATAATAAGATTTTTCAATTAGAATTGACTCATTATTCATATGACCCCTCCTTTAATTCTATATGACATAGTACCTTTGCTCTAATGTTTGTAACTAATATAGTTTAATAAATATGGATTGCAATATGATTTCCATTGAGTAACAAGTTGAATACATATTAGATACACGCAAATATTTTTTTGTTACATTTGCAACAAATGCGCTACTACCCTATTTCCTTTTCCCTCATTCGTTTTGGATAAAACTTTCTATTAACTACCATTCTATTATATTTAAGGATGAAGGGATAGGGATTTTACAAATGATGTTAAAATGAGAATAAGCCTGCAGCTTGGCGCATGCAGGCTTACTGTTGCTCAATTTATTTCCACCAGTTATCAAACATGGATGTTGGCAATTGACGTTTATGCTCTGTCTTCAAGTATTGCTGTTCAATCTTTCTGGCGGCTTCTAAGCCAACCTCTTTTCCTTCCAAATAATCATCAATTACATCATAAGATAAACCTAATTCCGTTTCATCTGCCTGCAGCGGCTTATTATCAAGCAAATCTGCAGTCGGCACTTTTAAGTAAAGGCGTTCCTCTGCCCCAAGCTCTTTTAGCAATTCCTTGCCTTGTCTTTTTGATAACCCCGTTAATGGCAGAATGTCTGCTCCGCCATCTCCGTATTTGGTAAAAAAGCCCGTTACCGCTTCTGCCGCATGATCTGTCCCAATTACGAGCAAACCGCGCTGGCCGCCAACAGCATATTGGGCAACCATTCGAAGGCGCGCCTTAACATTCCCTTTGTTAAAGTCACTGAGGGCTTCTGCAGAGGCTTCCTCATATTGAGCAGAGACAGCATCTACAGAAGGTTTAACGTTAAAAGTTAAGCTCTCATCCGGTTTGATAAATTGAATAGCTGCTTGAGCATCTTCCTCGTCATGTTGAACACCATATGGGAGTCTTACAGCAACAAACGTCGCCTCACTCCCTTCCTCACGCAAGGATTCAACAGCCATTTGAGCCAAGCGGCCCGCAAGCGTGGAATCCTGCCCGCCGCTTATTCCGAGCACGAACCCTTTTGCCCCGGTCTTTTTTAGGTAATCCTTCAAGAATCCCACTCGTTTTTCAATTTCTTCTTTAGGATTAATGGATGGTTGTACATGTAACGCTTCAATAATTTGTGCTTGTAAACTCATTTTAGCGTTCTCCTCCTTTACTTCCCCTTTATTGTTCCTCTATTTTCCATCGATAATCTTTTTTATAAAGTTTATTTTACTCTATCTCCGTTTTTTTCAAAACAGTTTAATGAATGAAGAAAGAGGAATAGGCCATTCAACTCACATTTTTCGTTATTTTGATATAGGAAAATAAGCAATTCATATAAAGGAACTAAGTTTTGATGCCGCTTGATGCATCTGTTCTACTATATCTTCTTGCCACCTCTTAGATTATTGATCAATCCCTCAGGTCACCTAAATCCGTTCTTGCTTTATTGAGCCAATATTGGCCCCTTTTCATATGATTTTTCCGCCCCTATTAATGCTGATTCATTCAGCTCAAGAAACGGCGCAAACCTTTTGTTATACATCACACGCATACAGAATATTCCTGTATTTCAGCATGGTTCACTCTTACTGTAAAGAGACTTTCAATTTTTCCAATAAATGTTCAAGATCTTTTGGCTAAAAATTGAATTACCACATTTGCTCAATTATTCACAATAGAATTGGTGTATAAATAAAGTGTAGAAAGCAGTCAGCCTTCCAATCCGCGGCAGGAGGCCAACTGAAAATGATATAGGAGTGAATGAAAATGATGGAATGGTTAAGAACAAACAAATATGCCTCTGGACTCTTGCTTATCATACGTTTATATCTCGGATACGAATGGTTCATACATGGATTGGAAAAAGTACGTGGCGGAGCCTTCGATGCCACTGGCTTCCTGAATAATATCATCGCTAATCCAGTTAAAGGCCCTGACGGCACGGCACTTTATCCAATCTACAATACATTCATTGAAAATTTCGCCCTGCCTAATGTAGGCATCATAAATATTTTAATTCCTTGGGGAGAGCTCCTTGTCGGACTAGGGCTATTACTAGGTGTATTAACAACAGCAGCTGTTTTGTCAGGACTGTTGATGAACTTCCTGTTTGTCTTTGGCGGCACAGTGTCTACTAACCCGGCCATGATTGTTCTTGGATTTATCATCCTTGCTGCAGGAGCGAATGCCGGTAAACTAGGAGGAGACTATTATGTCCTTCCTTGGATCAGAAGAACGCTTACTAAGAGAGATAACAATCCTCACTACCCTATAAAGGATCAGCCAGCCCACTAAACTTAATCGATACTAAAAGCCTGGAGTTCTTGACTCCAGGCTTTTTTAGGCGGAAAATACATCTATAAATATTACATACGAAGAATAGTTTCATTGAATAAGTATCTTCTACATTCATAAAATATATAATAGCACCAAAATGCTTTCCTCTGGAGGGATATTATGCTGGATTGGTTCACAAGTCTTCCCGTCATGTACCAAGCCTTCTTGGCTACCATATTCACTTGGGGTATGACGGCTCTTGGGGCAGCCCTTGTCTTTACAACCAAAAATGTAAATATGAAATTTCTAGACAGCATGCTCGGCTTCGCCGGTGGAGTCATGATTGCAGCAAGCTTTTGGTCTTTGTTGTCACCGGCCATTGAAATGGCTGAAGACGGTCCTCTCCCATCATGGTTTCCAGCCGCGGCCGGTTTTCTAGCAGGCGGTCTGTTCCTCATGTTATTAGATAAAATCATGCCCCATCTTCATCCCGATAAACCGCTTGGGCAAGCGGAAGGGATTCATCCGGAAAACAAGAAGAGGAGCACATTGCTCGTATTGGCCATTACCATGCATAATATTCCGGAAGGATTGGCCGTCGGTGTTGCGTTCGGCGCCGTCGCGGCCGACTTGCCAAGCGCCTCTCTCACCGGCGCGATCGCCCTGGCCATCGGTATCGGCATCCAAAACTTTCCCGAAGGCCTGGCTGTTTCCATGCCGCTTAGACGGGATGGGATGTCGAGGAGAAAAAGCTTCTTTTATGGGCAATTCTCCGGAATGGTTGAACCTGTTGCCGCTGTCATTGGGGCTGTAGCAGTTGTCTTTATCCAGCCGCTGCTTCCTTATGCTTTAAGCTTTGCTGCTGGAGCAATGATTTTCGTTGTGGCAGAGGAGGTAATTCCCGGCTCACAGGAAAACGGCAATACAGACCTTGCCTCCTTATTCCTGATGATCGGCTTTACCGTCATGATGATTCTCGATGTTTCATTAGGCTAATGTATTGCATGATAGAAACTGAAGGCACTGCCTATTTTTCGGCATTCCCTTCAGTTTTTTTATGCTCATTTACAAACAATTTCAACCGATAATAGCCCCCCTATAAGGATTGACATATTCTCCTTCTTACTTTAATATTCTACTTTGGATTTAAACGTGGTTCGTAACCATCCCACGATAAAAAACTAAGGAGAATATAAATGAATATTAGAACACTTGCAGTGAATGGTGTGCTGGCAGCTTTATATATTGCTGTCACCATGATTATTCAGCCGTTTGGTTTCACGAATATCCAATTTCGTGTCTCAGAGATGTTTAATCATCTTGTTGTATTCAACAAGAAATACTTTATTGGTATTGTGATCGGCGTCTTTTTCTCAAACCTCTTCTTCTCTTCATTAGGGGTTTATGATCTCCTATTTGGAGTTGGACAATCTGTATTGGCGCTATCGATGACTATTTTGATAGCCCGCTTTGTCAAAAATATATGGGCAAGAATGATTGTCAATACAATTGTTTTTACAGCGACCATGTTCTTGATTGCTATTGAGTTAAACATTGTGCTTGGATTACCATTCTGGTTCACATACTTGACCACTGCGGTTGGCGAATTCGTCGTCATGGCGGTTGGTATGCCGATTATGCATGCCCTTAATAAGCGTATCGATTTCAAGAATTTAATATAATGAGCTATCAGAGGCTGATCCATAAATCCTTCCATGAGGGTTTGCGGATCAGCCTCTTCATTTGTTCGCTGCTCCCAAGATGGGTTTATTGTCCATTTGATTCATGTAAACAAGGTTCATCATTTTATCATAATTAAAATGCTTAACGAATCTTAGAATAGGGTATCTTTAATTTAAGGAAATAATTAAGGAGGTCCTATTTTATGGATGAGAAATTAAAAGAATTAATTGATGGTTTAAATGAAGATTTAGCAAATGAATATGCAGCATCCATCATGTATACGAACTATGCTGCTATGGTATCAGGTCTTTTCAGACAAACATTAAAGCCTTTCTTTGAAGGGGAAATCTCCGACGAACAAGGCCATGCTATATACTTAGCTGAAAAAATCGCTACACTTGGCGGAACACCAACAGTCACACCAGCAGAAGTAAAACAAACAACTGATGTAAAAGAAATGCTTGAATCAGCTTACCAAGCAGAGAAGGAGACAATCGACCGCTATGAAACACGCAAGAAACAAGCGGAAGAATTGGGCTTAACTGAATTAGTCGTTAAGCTTGAAGACCTCATCTCTGATGAGACAGGCCATATGGAAGAACTAGGCCGCATTCTTGCTGATTCCAGATTTGAATAAAGAACAAAAATAAGCTCGAAGAAAGGGTTCCCTAACCCCTCCTTCGAGCTTTTATTTTTATTTATTCGGCATCTTTTGTTCGGTTTTCGTAAAGAATTGGGTTACCAATACTCCGCTCACAAATGTGATGACACATAAAGCCAACCCCAAGGTAGTTTTCGGCAGCCCCGGGAAGACAACAAATACAGATCCGCCAATCAATCCCATAATGACCGCAAATGTCATATAAGGGAATTCTCTTAGCAAATAGGCAATCGCTTTGCTGCTAAGAATAAAACCAATTGCTGCGCCAGCACCAACAGTCATGATAACCGGCAGATTGAAATCAGACAAGGCAGATATAACAGTCGAATAAACGCCAATCACCAGCAGGACAAATGAACCGCTAATTCCAGGAAGGAGCATTGCCATGCTCGCAATCCACCCAGAGAAGAACAATTTCACATATGCCCCAGCCGTAAAAGAGGTAATCACAATCTCTTCATTTGTTTGGATAAACGCCATTGAAGCTAACAGCGCCCCAGCCAAAATCATTATCGCTACATGCTTTGCTTTAAAATTCTTTTTTACCTCTGCCTGCTTAGCTATAAACGGAAGCACGCCAATAATCAGGCCTAAAAAGAAAAATTGTGTAGGCTCATAATAATTCTCTAATAAATAATCAATAACCCGGCTAAAAGCTAGGATAGCAAATCCCATTCCAAGACCTAATGGCAGCAAAAAGCCTAATTGCCTTCTCCAGTCCCGGCTGAAAATGCCGCTGATTGCCAAGAGAAAACGGTCATATATCCCTAATATGAAAGCAATGGTTCCGCCGCTTACTCCTGGGATTAAATCACTTATTCCCATCAAAACTCCCCGATAAAGATTCTTCCATTCCAACTTTTCATTCATCTCCAACATAGTTTTGTGCTATAAGTGTACAATTTTCACCTAGTCTGACACAATGGCACTTCTTGCAAATTGATGGTGCATGAAAAAAACTCCCCTGCAAGCAGAGGAGTCAAATTTATGAATGATTGACTTCAAGGATAATCTTTCCGGATGTTTTTCTTGATTGCATTAACTCATGAACCTTGGCAGCTTCCTCTAAAGGATAGGTTTCGCCGATAATCAATTGAAGTTTCCCTTCCTCCAAGTAATCAAACAGCTCTCGTATACTGCGCATAAACAGTTCTCTCTTCCTCATAATCTGTGGCAGGAAGAAGCCGATGACAGATTGATTTTTGGCCATTAAGGAGGATGGGTGCATAACGGCCTGTTCTCCGCTTGCTACTCCATAAATGACAACCTTCCCGAATGGAGCCAGACATTTCAATGTGTCCTTAAACACATCTCCTCCAACCATCTCAAGAGCTAGATTAACACCCCTGCCCTCAGTTGCTTCAAGCACTTCCTTATGCCAGCCTTCATTCGTATAATTGATACATACATCCGCACCGAGCGATCTAGCTAAATCCAGCTTTTCATCAGTACTTGCCGTCGCAATAACCTTCCTTGCTCCGAATAGCTTGGCAAGCTGAACGGCGAGTGTTCCCACCCCGCCTGCTGCAGCGTGAACCAAAACGGTATCATCGTTTGTGATACACCCCATCGTTTTTAAAATATGATAAGCACTCAACCCCTGAAGCGGCAAAGAAACAGCCTGCTTAAAGTCAATGTCCTCCTTCAGCATGACGGTCACATTCCGGGAGTCAACTACTGCATATTCCGCATATCCCCCAGATTCAATCAATGTGACGACCCGTGTGCCGATATTGACATTGGTCACCTCTTCTCCCGCTTCAACAATGACTCCTGCGATTTCGGCTCCTGGAATAAACGGAAGCTTCGTCGGCACGACATACTGCCCTTCTCTTCTTGCTGTATCGGCATAATTAACTCCGATTGCATGAATCTCGATCAGTACCTCTGTCGGCCCTGGCTTTGGTTTATCTATTTCAATGGCCTTCAAAACTTCTGGTCCACCGTATTCTGTAAATTGAATGGCTTTCATTCTGTATGATTCCCCTCCTCTTATTTCCCCGTGAATTGCGGACGGCGTTTCTCCTTGAAGGCCTGGATGCCTTCCTGATGGTCTTCCGTTGCGACCATCATGATTTGCGTCATCCTTTCCTTCTCCAATACATCCTCTAATGTTGAGGTCAATGAATAATCGATGATCTTCTTCATCTGTCCATATGCCTGGCTTGGTCCCATAGAAAGAATCTCAGCATATCGCATCACTTCATCATTTAATTCTGCCAGCGGAACGACTTTGTTCACGACCCCAAGCTGATAAAGACGCTCTGCCGGAATTGGTTCGGCGGAAAAGAAAAATTGTTTTGCCAAATGCGGACCGACTAAACGCGGAAGGAAATAGGAACCTCCGCCATCTGAGATGAGCCCAACCTGTGAAAAGCTTAATGCAAACTTGCTGTCATCCGCGGCAATGATTAAATCGCATGCAAGGGCCAGATTAAAGCCGGCACCGGCAGCAAACCCCTGAACGGCAGCAATCACTGGCTTTTCAACGGCTTTAATGGCTAGTATGCACTCATTCATTTTTCCGAGATGCTGATACACATCAGTTGGTTTATTTGACCCCATTGTCTTTACATCGCCCCCGGCACTGAACGCCCGTCCAGCGCCTGTCAGCACAATTGCTCGTACATCCGGATTTTTGCCTGCTTCTTTCATTTCTTTTGTCAGTCCTGCAATCATCTCCGGACTGAAAGCATTCAAGCTATCCGGCCTGTTTAACGTTAAAACCAATACTTTCCCATGAATTTCTTTTACTAAATGTTCCATTTGTCCATTCCCCTTTTCCTGTTTATGTAATCATCCATCCGCCATCGACCAACAAGTCAGAGCCAGTCATATAGGAGGCATCGCTGGATGCCGCAAAAGCAATGACTTTAGCAATCTCTTCACTTGTCCCTACTCTTCCAAGTGCCGTATTTCGCTTAATTGACTGCATGAATTTCTCATTTGTCAACGACCATTCTGTCAGCGGCGTTTCCGCATATCCCGGAGAGACAGAGTTTACCCTGACCCCATAGGGAGCAAGCTCCAGCGCTAAAGCACGCGTGAAGTTGATGACTGCAGCCTTTGCTGAACTATAATGAGGCAGATGTGAAGCTGCCTTATGACCTGACAGACTAGCAATATTGACAATTGCCCGATTTCCGCCTTTGACCTGACTTTCTGCCATCATTTTGCCTAGGATTTTTGAAACGACAAACACACTTTTCAGATTCACTTCCTGCACGATATCCCATTCTTCCACAGATGTATCAAGAATCTTGGACTGCAATGAGCCGCCAGCGTTATTGATGACAATATGAAGACCCATATAATAATCGTCAATAAAGCGGGCCAAATCTTGCACTTCCTCTTCCTTTGTGGAATCCGCTACAAAATATGCCGCTCTTTCTTCTCCTATCTCCTGATTGATTTCTTCTGCCGCAGCAGCAAGCTTCTCCTTCGTTCGCCCGCTAATAATGACGTTCGCACCTTCCTCGGCGAGAAGCAGCGCAGTCGCTTTGCCAATGCCGCTCCCACCGCCCGTAACGACAGCTGTCATTTCGGCAAATCTCATCAATATTTCAACTCCCCTGTATTTTCTGCCATAACCCGCTCACCCTTCAGTACAGCAATAATTTCTGCTGCCCCAATCGATGCAGCCAGCTTCAAGTCTTCATCGAATCCATATTTCAAAAGCAGCTGTCCAACATATGAGTTTGATAACTGTTCATAAGGATTTTTGTCTCCTTGCTTAAAAATAGCTGCCGCTGCCTTTGCGGCATCATTTAATTCAAGCTTCCCTATAGATTTCTCAAGGCAGGAAATGAGATGGCCTGCTCCATAAAAATCTTCAAGGCTCAGTTCACCTGAATTCCCGGAACAGACAATGATGATTGTTTCTTCTTTATGTGTCTCACTAATGTGTTTAGCGGTTGATTCATTATTCAGTAAGGAAGCAATATACACTCGTTTAGCGTCTGCCGCCATCCTTAGCGCAACCGTGCCATTAGTCGTCGAAAGGATAAGAGCCTTGCCCTTGATCTCCCTTTTTATTTCTGAAGGACTAGGATAAATGAAGCCTTCAATCGGCCCAGCATTCACCTCGCCCGCCATTAGCATATCGCCATTTTTGTATGAATTGCTGACGCGTTTGGCTTCATCAGGAGTTTGAACTGGTATAATCTCCTTTGCCCCCTCCTTTAAAGCTGAGACAATAGTTGTTGTAGCGAGCAGGACATCGAGTACGATGGCAATTTTCTCGCCTTCTGCTATCTTTTCGGCTGATATATCCTCTTTGCGGATGAGCAACTGTATTTTAACCATGCTAAGTCCTCATAACTTGAGCGGCATACTCAATTAACCCTTTTACATACAGATGCAGATCCTTGAAGCGCTCATCCTTTGTTTGCCCGCGATGATACCTGTAATAAATCTGCTGGCATATGCCCGCCAATTTGAAATAGGCAAACACCATATAAAATTTCATGTCTGTTATATCCCTGCCGCTCAGGTTCACGTATTCATCCAGAAATTTCTCTCTCGAATAGAAACCCTCACGGTTAGTGATAGATGCCTTCCCAAGCCCCTTTTGCAGAAACTCCGGGTCATCCTTGCTTGTCCAGTAACTTAAGGCGACACCCAGATCAGCCAAAGGGTCCCCAACCGTTGTCATCTCCCAATCAAACAAGCCCGACATACGGCTGCCATTATCCGTGAACATCGCATTATTCAATTTATAATCATAATGAATGACCGCTGCCTCACTTCTGTTCGGTATATGGGATGCGAGCCATTTGGCCACCTCCTCCGCAGCAGGGACATCATGTGTTTTCGCTTTCTCATAGCGCTGAATCCAGCCATAGGTCTGCCTTTCCATAAACCCATCCGGCTTGCTCATTTCAGCCAGCTTCGTTTCCTCATAAGGAATTTGATGCAAATTCACTAATTGCGTGACCATTTCCTTTGAAATATTTTGATACAGCTCTTTTGATGCTTGAACTCCTTGCGGAATCTCCGTATCAAAGACATATCCCTGCTTCCGCTCCATCACGAAAAACGAGCTTCCTACCACTTCAAGATCATTGGAGAAAAATAGCGGCATAGGCGCAGGGTCAAACACCTGACTTAATTCAGAAAGAATGGTAAATTCACGTTTCATATCATGCGCTTTAGGCGCTACCGGCCCAAGCGGCGGCTTACGCAGAACAGCCTCCCAATCCCCTATCCTCAATTGGTAGGTTAAATTAGAATGACCCGCAGAGAATTGCTCGATTTCCAGACTCTCGTTTGGCAGCCCTTCAAGCTTTGCTCTCAAATAAGCTTCAAGTCTTCCCCTATTAAGTTCCTCTCCTGCCCGGACAGGGATGGTTTCAGTTGATTGCTTCTGCTTCATGTCTATTTAACACCTCCATTTACGCATTCATATACTGCAGCAATTTCTCCTTTAAATCAGCCGGAATGGGTTCACTCAGCTTCTCCTCTTTGTTATAAAAAGCAATGACAGCATGGCCCCGAGCAATCACCGTTCCCGTCTGGGCACAAAGGATATCATGTGAGAGCTGGAAGCTTTTTGTTCCGACTTTCTGGATGGATGTGTCGATTCGAAGTATCTGATCAAAGTATGCTTGATTGATAAAATCACATTTCGTAGACACGAGCACGAAAGACCAGTCTTTATGTGAAGTGTTCCAGCCAAGCTCTTTTAATAAATGGAGTCGAGCATCCTCCATATAAATAAAGTAGCTCGTATTATTCACATGCCCCAAGGCATCTGTCTCAGCAAAACGCACTGTGACATCCATCGTATTCATCACTTTCTCACCCCGGACTTTTCTGGCTTTGCCTTCTTCTTCTCGTATTCATACCAGCCGCCGCCTGTCTTGCGGCCCAGTTTTCCTTGCTCCACCTTCTCAACAATGCTCTTATTCGGTTTATCCTTCGGATCACCTGTTTCTTCATATCTTTGCTGCATCACATAATAAACAACATCATTACCGGAAAGGTCTAATAGCTCAAACGGCCCAATCGGGTGACCTAGTGCTGTCCGGCAAATTTGGTCAATATCCTGAAAGTCCGCTATGCCTTCTTCATAGAGATGCAGCGCTTCCTTATGAATAGCTCCGAGGATCCGGTTGGCGACGAACCCCGATATTTCCTTGCGCAGTAAAAAAGGACGGCGATTGATTTTCTCGCATACCTCCATAGCAGCTTGAGCTGTTTCCTCAGATGTTTCCTTGCTCATAACAACTTCCACGCAATTCATGACAAGCGGCGGGAAAAAGAAATGCATATTCACGAATTTATCAGGGCGTTCCGTGACAGGTGCGAGCAAGCTATTAACGATGGTTGAGCTATTTGTCGCAAAAATGGTATGAGAGGGCACCTTCCCCTCTAAAGCTTGAAAAAGCTCCTTTTTCACAGTAAGCTTTTCTACCACTGCTTCAATGACAAGGTCTGGACTCGCTGCTGCCTTTTCAAAATCATGCGTAAAGGTCAGTTTGCTAAATGCCAGCCCCTTCTCTTCCTCATTGATTTTGCCCTTGTGAACCCATTGACTCATGAGTGTGTTCAGTGACTCTTCCGCCTTTAAAAGCTGTCCCTCATCAAGGTCATATAATGTGGTCTCAAATCCTCCAAGCGCACATAGCATCGCGATTTGATGACCCATTTGTCCCGCACCCATGACAGATATTTGTGTAATCTGCTCCATACTGGTTCCTCCTCCTTTATCTAGCTCGCGATTCCCGTCAAAATCATATCGATGAATATGTCGGAAACCTCTTCTTCTGTCAGCCTGCCTCCGGGATGAAACCATTGATAGCTCCAATTCGCCATTCCAAGGATGCCAAAGGTCACGATGACTGGGTCCAGCTCTGGACGGAATTCTCCTTTTGCAATGCCCTCCTTGACTACCTGCTCGATATTAAAGCGGAACAGATCCCTTTTCGGGACAATTTGGCTAAGCTTTTCATCACTCAATGCCTTCATCTCTCGAAAGAATACCTTCGCGCTTAATCCTTGGCTTTGAATATCATGAATCAGGAGAGAAATGATGCCTCGAATCTTTGCCGCTGCCGGGGCAGAGGCATCCTGAAGGATGCCCTCCTGCCTGGCAATCAGTCCATCAATATAGGAAAGATGGATATCCATCAGCAGCTCTTCCTTGCTAGAGAAATAATAATAAAAGGTTCCTTTCGTCACTCCAAGTGATTCGACGATATCCTGAATGGATGTCTCCTTAAATCCCCTTCTTTCAAAGAGACGGATACTGCTTTCGATGATCTTTTCCTTCATGATTTATGGCCCCCCGTTTCTCCTCAAATCTAGCTCGGCCTAGGTTTGCCATAAAAGATTGCGAGACTTAAGATTTAGCTTGAACCTCTTCCCTGAGTGCACGGCGCAATATTTTACCGACATTGGTCTTGGGCAGCTCCCTGCGAAATTCAACAATCGTCGGCACTCGGTAAGCTGCCATGTTTTCTTTACAGTACTCAATGATTTCTGTCTCATCGGCAGTTTGCCCATCCTTTAAAACAAGAATCGCTTTGACTGTTTCTCCCCTATATTCATCCGGTACGCCAATCACGACGGCCTCTTGGACAGCAGGATGCTCATACAGCACTTCCTCTACATCACGCGGATAAATATTATATCCGCTCGCAATAATTAGATCCTTCTTACGATCTACGATAGATAAATAGCCATCCTCGTCTACATTTGCGATATCCCCTGTGTACAGCCATCCGTTACGAAGCGTCACACTTGTCTCTTCAGGCATATTCCAATAACCCTTCATGATTTGTGGTCCTTTAATAATCAGCTCGCCAAGCTCTCCGCTAGGCATCTCTTGTTCACCCGTCGCAAGATCAACAATTTTGTAATCAGTAGACGGGAAGCCAATGCCAACAGTCCCGGGCTTACGCTCAGCAAAGGATGGATTGCAATGCGTCACTGGGGAGGCCTCTGACAGGCCATATCCCTCAAGCACATTTGAGCCGGTCTTCTTCTCGAAGTTTCTCATCAGTTCAACCGGCATCGGAGCGCTTCCGCTATTGCAGAGCTTAATGCTGTCTATCCCATATTCCTGTGCCTTTGGATGTGCATTGATAGCGACATACATAGTTGGTACACCAGGGAATATAGTTGGTTTCTCTTGTTTGATGGTCTCAAGCACCTCTTCAATATCAAAACGCGGCAGCAGTATATTCTCGCCTGCCATCTGAATGCAAGCATTCATGCAGGCTGTCATGCCAAAAACATGAAAAAGCGGGATAACCGTTAAATACCGTTCCTTACCCTTCAGAATGTTATCCTTAAAGAATTCCTTTGTTTGATAGATATTCGCCACCAAATTACGGTGGGTCAGCATCGCTCCTTTAGAGCGGCCGGTCGTCCCCCCAGTATATTGCAATACCGCAATATCCTCCTCCGGTACAATGGAAACAGGTTTAGGAGCCTCTGTGCCAATAGCAATGAATTCCTCAAATGTCCGGTCCTCGAATTTCGCGCCAGATGGCTGAAGGCTGACTACAATGATATTTTTTAAACTCGTATTCTCTTGGATACCTTTTACGGCTTCATAGAAAGCATCGAGTACAATAATCGTCTCTGCTCCGGAATCATCCAAAATATGTTTTAATTCACGTGCGACAAGCATTGGATTGACCTGGGTGACGATTCCTCCGGCAATTAAGGCTCCATAATACCCGACAACATATTGCGGGCAATTTGGAAGCATGATGGCAACCCTGTCTCCTTTTCTGACACCGCTCTTCTGCAAAGCCGAGGCGAAACCTTGGGACATCCTTGATAAGGCTTGGTAGGTAATCTTCCTTCCGAAAAAAGAAATGGCGTTATTATTAGGGAATTGTTCTGTGGTTTCTTTGAGGATCTCCGGCAGTGACTGGTTTGGAATGCTGATTTCTGTAGCAATATGATCGGGGTAATGCTTAAACCATGGTTTTTGTTCCATCTTTTCATCTCCCATTTCATTCATTTTTAAATCATCGCACTCTTTCCGCCGTCCACGACAATGATTTGCCCTGTTACATACCTGGCAGCCTCTGAAGCCAGGAATAAGGCCACTCCCTTCAAATCCTCCTCTCCTCCAAGACGTCCAAGCGGTGTCATATATTCGAGGGTGTCTCTGCCGCGCTCAATAAGGACCTTTGACATCTTCGTCGGGAAAAATCCTGGAGCTATCGCATTGACATTGATTTGATGCCTTCCCCACTTAACCGCGAGATCCTTCGTGAGCGTAATAATGGCTCCCTTGCTTGCGTTATAGCCGACTGTGTCCATCATGTCCGGATGAGTACCGCCAAGACCAGCAACAGAGGCTATATTGACGATTTTGCCGCCTTTCTGCTCAGCCATGACTTTGCCGACGGCTTGGGACATGAGGAATGTGCCGGTCAAATTCACATTAATCACCTTATTCCATGCATCTAATGGCATTTCTAGAGAAGGTGCTCCCCATGAGGCACCACTGTTATTGACGAGAATATCAATCCGGCCGAATCGTTCCATCGTTTCATCAACAACCTTCAGAACATCATCAGGGTTGGATACATCACATTGGATCGCCAGCGTCTCTACACCTAATTCCTTCAGTTCTCGTGCTACCTCTTCACATGCCTCCACCTTGCGGGAGCAGAGAACGATATTAGCGCCTGCCTCTGCATAGCCTTTGGCGATTTGTTCGCCAAGCCCTCTTCCTCCGCCGGTAATAATGGCTGTCTTTCCCTTAAGCTCAAACATCTCTAGAATGGTCATCCTCTTACCCCAGCCTCCTCTCTGTACTTCTTTAATTCAAGCCTGGCAAGCTGGGCCTTATGCACCTCATCTGGACCATCAGCCAAGCGTAAGGTCCTGGCATTCGCCCATTGAGCAGCCAAGGGATAATCCTCTGATACGCCAGCTGCCCCCATCCCTTGGATGGCCCGGTCAATGACTCGAAGGGCCATATTTGGCGCCACAACCTTGATCATCGCGATTTCCTTCTTAGCTTCCTTATTGCCGACCGTATCCATCATATAGGCGGCTTTCAGCGTCAAAAGACGGGCTTGCTCAATTTCAATGCGGCTATCAGCAACCCATTCTTGGATTACTCCTTGGTTAGCCAGCGGCTTCCCAAATGCCACCCTCCTTTGTATGCGCTTACATAAAACTTCAAGTGCTCTCTCTGCCGCTCCAATTAATCGCATGCAATGATGGATTCTGCCAGGCCCGAGCCTTCCTTGGGCAATCGCAAATCCCTTCCCCTCATCCCAAATCATATTCTCAACCGGCACCCTCACATTGTCATAAGTAATTTCTGCATGTCCATGCGGGGCATGATCATAGCCAAAGACCGGCAAGGTTCGGTCAATTCTTACACCTGGCGTGTTTAACGGCACTAGAATCATTGATTGCTGTTCGTGCCGCTCTGCAGTCCGGTCCGTTTTCCCCATTACTATCGCTATCTCACAGCGAGGGTCCCCAGCCCCTGATGACCACCACTTCCGGCCGTTGATGACATATTCATCTCCATCCCTGATAATGCTCGCTTCAATATTTGTGGCATCAGATGAGGCGACATCCGGCTCGGTCATCGAGAAACAAGAACGGATTTCCCCATTAAGCAATGGCTTCAGCCATCTTTCCTTCTGTTCAGGGGTTCCATAGCGTTCAAGCACCTCCATATTACCTGTATCTGGCGCATTGCAATTGAAGACCTCTGGACCGATTAAGGACCGTCCCATAATCTCGCATAATGGAGCATACTCTGAATTGGTCAGACCAGCTCCTAATTCACTTTCCGGAAGGAATAAATTCCAAAGTCCTTGCTCCTTAGCTTTCGCCTTCAGCTCCTCCATGATGGGCGGAATTCCGCTGAAGCGACTTTCCTGCTCATCTAATTGCTGCTCATATAGTGATTCATTCGGATATACATACTCCTCCATAAATCTTGTAAGCTTCTGTTCTAGTTCCTTTACCTTGCTTGTATAAGAAAAATCCATGCCTTCCTCCCCTTTCACATACTAACCGGTGGGTATGTTAATTATTACCAATTATACTAGTTTCGAAGAGATGCGCAACAAGTTTCATGAATATTACAAATATTTCAATATTAATTGACGGCTTTTTCATACTAAACCATAATGTAGGTATAACAAAACAAAGAAAAAAGGAGATGCATAATGAAAACAAGTACATACAAAACAGCCGCCAAATCGGCTTTAAAGGGTATGTGGGGAATCGCAATCGGTGTATTCTTCCTCTTTACCATCATTTCAAGCTTGCTCGAAGCGCCTAAGAATGAATGGGTAATTCTTGCTTTAGGTATTTTTATTGGCGGCCCGCTTTATGTTGGCTACCAATGGTTTCACCTTGAACTTATTCGATACAATAATCCCAAGGTCGGGGTTCTGTTCTCTGGCTTTACTAAGAATTATTTCCGCAATACCGGGGCATCCCTAATGGTTTCTATCTTCACTATCCTCTGGTCTCTATTACTTATCATCCCTGGAATCATTAAAGGGCTTGCCTATTCCATGACCTTCTTCATCCTGCGTGATAGACCGGAATTAACGGTGTTCCAAGCGATAACCGAAAGCCGGCGTATGATGGATGGCCGGAAGAAGAGTCTATTTGTCTTGATATTTTCCTTCCTGCCATGGGTAATCATTCCGTTCGCTTTGATCGTCATTGGACTTGTGGCAATTAGCCTTACTGCAAGTGACCCTGCCCTTTTTATTGTAGGATTTGCTAGTTTTACCATTGGTCTTATTGCCTTATTCGGAATTTCTATTTATCTTTCTCCTTATTTCTCGACAACCATCGCGGCCTTCTATGATAGCATGGTTCCCGCAGCTGATTCTGAAACAGAACCAATGCCAATAGATGAGAATCCAAGTCTCATAGAACCAACCCGCTAATTACAAAAGCTATTTCTTTTTAAAGCATCTAGCAATAGGTGCTTTTTTTTTGCGCCTATCACGATATTGTTGACAAAATTTTCTAAAGATTATAACCATTTGTGATAGAATACTTTTGTAACCAAATCTGACAAATAAGAGGGGATTGGATGGATAGTAAATTAGTGAATCGTTTAAAGGAGATAGTCGGAGAGGAGCGAGTCTCCCTAAATGAGACCGTTCTAATGAACCACAGCAAGGATGAATCTTATCATGAGCCGGCATATCCGGATGCCGTTGTCTTTCCTCATACAACCGACGAGGTATCAGCTATCCTTGCATATGCTAATGAACATCATATTCCTGTTGTGCCTTTTGGCAGAGGAACAAGTCTTGAAGGCCATGTCATTCCATATGACGGAGGGATTTGTCTAGATTTTAACGAGATGAATAAGGTTCTTGAGATAAGAGCAGAAGATTTAATCGTCAAGGTCCAGCCTGGTGTGACACGAACACAGCTAAATAAGGAATTAAGAAAATATGGCTTATTCTTCTCTGTTGACCCTGGAGCAGACGCTACCCTTGGAGGAATGGCTGCAACAAACGCGAGCGGCACGACTGCCGTTAAATATGGGGTAATGAGGGATCAGGTCCGCGATATGGAAGTCGTTCTCGCTGACGGGAGTGTCATCCACACAGGTACTCTTGCAGCAAAATCCTCATCTGGTCTCCATCTTAACGGGCTTTTTGTCGGGTCAGAGGGAACGCTTGGCTGCATTACAGAACTGACCTTGCGTGTATATGGCATACCTGAGCATGAGGTGGCCGGCCGGGCCGTTTTCCCCTCCACTCATGATGCCGTCCTTGCCGTCACCTCGCTTATTCAAGCAAGCATACCAATTGGCCGGGTAGAGCTCGTTGACCCGGATTCGATGCGCCAATTTAATCGGCACTCAGGCACAGCCTTTGAGGAGATGCCCACCTTATTCTTAGAGTTCCATGGCAATCAAGCCGGCCTAATGCAGGACATCCAATTCGCCACAGAAATCCTGAACGACTTGGGCTGCCTCTCTCTCGAATTCAAGGAAGACCTCGCCTCCCGCAACCAAATCTGGGAAGCGCGCCATAATCTTGCTTACGCCTATATCCATTCAGCTCCAGGGAAAAAGCTAATGGTCACAGATGTATGCGTTCCAATATCTGAACTAGCGGTCTCTGTCGACTATACACGGGAAATGCTCAATGAAATGGGGCTGATAGGCGGCATTGTCGGTCATGTCGGTGACGGAAATTTCCACGCTCTCTTGATGATTGATGTGAATAATCAACATGAAGTACAGACTGCAAAGGAATTCAGTGACCGGATTGTCCGATTTTCCTTGAGCCGCGGAGGAACAAGTACAGGTGAGCATGGCATCGGCACCGGGAAAAGACAATATGTGATGGAGGAGCATGGTCCTGCCTTGGAAGTCATGCGGTCCATTAAGAAAACGCTCGACCCAAACAATATTCTTAATCCGAACAAATTATTTTAGTAGGAGGCAAACCGATGAAATTACTTGAAACGATCAGTACATATGCTGGAAAGTACTTTGCTGTCCTGGTTATTTTAACAGCAGTGGTTGCCTATCTCCTACCCAGTCCTTTTTTGGGATTCGGCAGCTATATTACCATTCTCCTTGGAATTGTCATGTTTGGGATGGGATTAACGCTTAAGGCAGCAGACTTCAAGATGGTCATTACCCATCCTATCCCTGTCATTATCGGCCTCATTGCCCAATTTACCATTATGCCGTTAGCAGCATTTGGGGTAGCTTATTTGCTGCAATTGCCACCCGCGCTCGCTGCAGGGCTCGTCCTGCTTGGCTCAGTTCCAGGCGGTACCGCTTCAAATGTTATGGTCTATCTGGCAAAGGGAAATGTTCCGTTATCAATCACAATGACATCATGTTCAACCTTGCTCGCCCCCATCATGACGCCATTCCTGCTGTTGATTTTTGCCGGACAATGGATGCCGGTTGATGCACTCGCCATGTTCATGTCCATCATCCAGGTTATTATTGTCCCTATTGTCCTTGGACTAGTCGTAAGCAGACTTTTGCCTAAAACGGTCGAAAAAAGCTTGAGCATCATTCCTCTCATTTCCGTACTCGCCATCATGATTATCATCAGTGCCATCGTTGCCGGCAATCGAGAAAATATCGCTTCAGCAGGTCTTTTAATCTTTCTGGCTGTCTTCCTGCATAATGCCTTTGGATTATTCTTCGGCTACCTTGCAGCGAAGCTCTTTAAGTTATCCATCCAAGACAGACGGGCCATCAGCATTGAAGTCGGGATGCAAAACTCAGGGCTCGGTGTATCGCTCGCAAAGGCCCATTTCGCTGATCCGATGACGGCTCTTCCAAGTGCCTTTGCCGCCGTTTGGCATAATATATCCGGTCCGATCATCGCATCATACTGGTCTTCAAAGCTCGATAATGAAAATGAGGCAAATGACCTCGCAAACCATACCCAGCCTGTTTCCATAAAAAAATAGTTTTGATAGAAGCCTTATTGTAGATTCCTCTGCAATGGGGCT
>X410_Impala__coassemble_24_pt1 | contig 41625 bp, 38 predicted proteins | sample X410_Impala__metabat2_high_PE_006 | metagenome-assembled genome bin X410_Impala | reverse complement strand
TCAAGCCTTCAGCGATGTAAAATAGCCGTTCGTCTGTTGCCACCTTGATTTGTTTTTCAATCTCCTCATCGCTTACCTTGTGGCCTCCTGGAAGCTCAAAGTGCAGGATGCCGACTTCAAGGGAGCGAATGGCTTTCAGCAAGGATTCCTCGAGGTTCCGTCCAATGGCCATTACTTCTCCTGTTGCTTTCATTTGTGTACCAAGGATGCGGTTTCCTTCCTCAAACTTATCAAACGGCCATCTCGGTATTTTCGTGACCACATAATCCAGAGCTGGCTCAAAGCTTGCATAGGTTTTGCCTGTAACGGGGTTGATCATCTCATCTAACGTTAACCCAACCGCGATTTTGGCTGCGAGCTTGGCGATTGGATAGCCCGTTGCTTTTGAAGCCAGGGCGGAAGATCGGCTTACACGCGGATTGACCTCTATGATGTAGTAGTTGAAGCTATGAGGGTCCAGTGCCAGCTGAACATTGCAGCCTCCTTCAATCTTTAAGGCACGGATGATTTTCAATGATGCGTTTCTCAGAAGCTGATATTCCCGGTCGCTTAATGTCTGGCTCGGTGCGACAACAATGGAATCGCCTGTATGGATACCTACTGGGTCGATATTTTCCATATTACAAACGACGATTGCATTATCATTTGAATCGCGCATGACCTCGTATTCGATTTCCTTGAATCCAGCGATGCTCTTCTCAAGCAAGCACTGAGTTACTGGGCTGCTCTTCAGCCCATTTGCCACGATTTCACGCAGTTCTGTTTCATTTGTGCAGATTCCGCCGCCTGTTCCGCCAAGGGTATAGGCTGGACGGACGATGACAGGATATCCGACTGTTTCTATAAATGACAGTGCCTCACTCAGGTTGTGAATGATGGCACTGTCTGGTACAGGCTCACCTAATTCATTCATGAGGCTTCTGAACAAGTCCCTGTCCTCTGCCTGCTCAATGGCAGACAGCTTTGTGCCAAGAATCTCAACGCCGCATTCTTCCAGCACACCTGATTTTGCGAGTTCAACAGCCAGATTCAGGCCTGTTTGACCGCCAAGTGTCGGAACAAGCGCATCCGGTCTTTCCTTGCGAATGATTTTGCTGACAAATTCGAGCGTCAGCGGTTCTATGTATACGGCATCAGCGATTTCCGTGTCCGTCATGATCGTGGCCGGATTGGAATTGACGAGAATAACCCGGTAGCCTTCTTCCTTCAGTGCAAGGCAGGCCTGTGTACCGGCATAATCAAATTCAGCTGCCTGCCCAATGACGATTGGACCTGATCCGATGACAAGGATGGATTTGATATCTGTACGTTTACTCATAGTGCTGCTGCCTCCTTCAATTTGGCTTGTTCAATCATCGTGATAAACTGATCGAACAAGTAATTAGCATCCTCTGGTCCTGGTGATGCCTCCGGGTGATACTGAACGGTAAATGCGTCAAACTCTTTATGTTTCAGTCCTTCAACCGTGCCATCATTCAGCGCTACATGAGTGATTTCCATGTCTGTTCCGATAACAGAATCCGCTTTGACGGTATAGCCGTGGTTTTGGGAGGTGATCGCTATCTTGCCTGTTTTGAGGTCTTTGACAGGGTGGTTGGAGCCCCTGTGGCCAAACTTCATTTTTTCCGTTTCCGCTCCGCAAGCGAGGGCGAATAATTGATGTCCGAGACAGATGCCGAATAAAGGTACCTTGCCGAGCACTTCCTTGATCATTTGAATCGCCTCCGGAACATTTTGCGGATTCCCCGGCCCATTCGTGAGCATGATGCCATCCGGGCATAAGTTCATAATTTCCTCTGCGGTTATGTTATGAGGCACAACAATAACATCACAGCCGCGATTATTTAATTCGCGTAAGATGCCATGCTTCATTCCGAAGTCAACGACGATGACGCGAAAACCCCGGCCTGGGCTTGGATAAGCTTTCTTCGTGGATACTTTTTGGACCTGGTTTTTCGGCAGAACAGTCGCTCTTACTTGGTGAAGCATCATCTCAGGGTCCTTTGTGATGGAGCAGATAACGCCCTTAACCGTGCCTCGCTCCCGAATCATTTTTGTCAATTTGCGTGTATCAATACCGGATATTCCGGGGATATTTTTAATTTTCATATATTCATCCAAGGAGAAGCCGCTTCTCCAGTTGGATGGGAAATCCGCGACCTCTTTTACGATCAAGCCGGATAAGCTTGGTATGATGGATTCAAAATCATCGCGGTTGATTCCATAGTTCCCGATCAAGGGGTAGGTCATCGTGATGATTTGTCCGCAATAGGATGGATCAGATAAAATTTCTTGATAGCCTGTCATTCCTGTATTAAAAACGACTTCCCCAATTTTATCCACGTCTCCGCCGAATGCATCGCCAATCATGATGGTGCCATCTTCTAAAATCAACTGTCTTTTCATACTAGCATTCTTCCTTTCTGCCAAACTATTTTTCCATCGACCATTGTCATAACTGGCCACCCTTGGCATTTCCATCCCGCAAACGGGGTATTTTTTCCCTTGGATAGGAATTCTTCCGGATCGATTTCATACTCACTGTCCAAATCCAGCAAGACAAGATCAGCCGGTGCTCCTACCTTTAATTTTCCATATGTAAGATTAAACGCTTCTGCAGGTTTGATTGTTAAGAAATTGATTAATTGCTGCAGTGTCAGGACATCTTTTTTCACGAGATTCGTATAGAGCAGCGGGAAGGCTGTCTCAAGGCCGACAATTCCAAATGGCGCCAGCTTCATCCCTTGCGCTTTCTCCTCCTCTGTATGGGGAGCATGATCGGTTGCGATGAAGTCAATTGTTCCGTCCAAAAGCCCCTCAATTAAGGCTAGCTTGTCATCTGCTCCTCTTAGCGGCGGATTCATTTTAAAGTTCGTATCAGTGCCAATGATGTCCTCTTCTGATAATAAAAGATGATGAGGGGTGACTTCAGCCGTGACTCGAATGCCTGCTTTTTTCGCATCACGGACTGTTCTAACGGACTCCTTCGTGCTGATGTGGCATACATGGTAATGACAGCCTGCTGCCTCTGCCAAAAGGCAATCACGCGCGATTTGGACGGATTCGCAAATAGAAGGGATACCCGGCAGGTTCTGCTCGGCGGAATAGCTGCCTTCATGTACGCAGCCGCCATGAATAAGCGTGTTCTCCTCGCAATGAGCTACTATGGGCATATCTAGCGCGGCCGCCTTTTTCATCGCTTGAAGCATCATGTCAGCGGACTGGACACCTACGCCATCATCTGTGAAAGCAAAGGCTCTGGCTTCTTTCAGACCCTTAAAGTCTGTCAGCTCCTGTCCTAGCTCCCTGACCGTGATGGAAGCATACGGGAGGACGCGCACTGCGGCCTTTTCTTTGATTCTATTAATCAGCCAATTCATTTGCTGCGGCGTGTCTGGGACCGGTCTTGTATTCGGCATGGCAGCGACAGTCGTGAATCCGCCTTTGGCAGCGGCCAGCGTGCCTGTTTCGATGGTCTCCTTCTTCTCCCCGCCCGGCTCGCGCAAATGGACGTGCAGGTCAACGAAACCTGGTGAAAGGAGACACCCATTGGCATCAATGATTTCAGCACCGCTTGTATCAAGATTGTTCCCGATCGCTTGAATAATGCCGTTCTCTATGACAATATCGGTCTTTTGGAATGTTTGATCCTCAGCCAACAATTTGGCATTTTGTATACATAGTTTCATTTAAACCTGCCCCTTCCTTATGCTCGATGCTTTTCTTTAACGCCGCCATTCTGGCAAAAACTCCATTTTCCATCTGTTTGAAGATTCTTGATTTTTCGCATTCAACAAGGGCATCCTCAATTTCAACGCCTCTATTCACCGGTGCAGGATGCATAATTATGCAACTTTTTTTCATCCAGCTTTCTCTTTCAAAGGTTAATCCGTACTGTTTCAGGTATGCTTCCTTCGTCAATGGCATTTCTGCTGAATGCCGCTCATGCTGAATCCTCAGAAGCATGAATACATCCGCTGTTTTCACAGCCGTATCAACGGCTTCATAGGCTATTCCAGAACCTTTTATATTAGCCCAATCTTCCGGGCCAGAGAATACTACCTCTGCGCCAAGCCTTCTCAGCGTTTCTGCATTTGATCTCGCTACACGGCTATGTCTGATGTCACCGGCAATCGCTACTTTCAATCCTTTGAATTGTCCGAATTCCTGCTTGATTGTTAATAGATCCAATAAACACTGTGTTGGATGATGACCACATCCATCACCAGCATTCATTATGGATAAATATACACCATCTTGTATTAATTTGGCAAAGTAATTATCTTCACTATGACGAATGACGACTGAATCTACTCCGATTGATTCTAAGGTTTTCACTGTATCGTAGAGGGTTTCACCCTTTAAAACACTTGATGTACTAACTTCAAATGGAATAATTTCTAGACCTAATTTTCTCTCAGCCATTTCAAAGCTTGATTTTGTCCTTGTGCTCGGCTCAAAAAATAGATTGGATATAAAGTGTTGTCTCTTTGGCCGCCATGCTTCCCCTTTTGCAAATTGCTCTGCATCTGACAATAGCTCCATGATCTCGTTGATTGATAAATCATTCATCGTTAATAAATGTTTCATCTCTCTCATCCTTCCTATCCTTACTTATTTTCCAAATCCCGATTATCCCCTCATACCGCAATATCTTATTTATAAGGCTCTGTTAAATATAAATGTTGATTTTCGTTACAGGTGGCTGCTTTCCGCGGGGCGGTCGGGGAGCCTCCCGGGCGCTTTCAGCGTCTGCGGGGTCTCCCCCTGTCCGCTGGTCCCGCAGGAGTCAGCCACCTTCCACTTCAATCAAAGGTGCTATGATATCAACACTAAACTTTAACAGAGCCATTTATAAAAATAGGCCCTCATTCGATTAATTCGAATCAGGGCCTTTTAGATAGGTGCAAATCCAGGTACATCTCATTGGATTTATATCCCTAAATCTTATCCCTGTTTTTGAAACATGATCAATCTGCTTTAGCTTTCAGTTGACGTTTTCTCTCTTCCAGGCAATATAAGATTAAGGATAACACCGACGATGGCAGCAAGGGCCATACCGGAGACGGAGGCATTCTCCGTAAGCTTGAGGAATGCTCCACCTACACCAATGATTAGGATGACAGATGATATGACCAAATTTCTGTTGACTGACAAATCGATTTTGCTGTCAATCAGCATTCTTAGCCCGCTTGAAGCGATAATTCCGAACAGCAAGATAGATACACCACCCATAACCGCTGAAGGGATGGAGAGGATCAGTGCTGAAATTTTCCCGACGAAACCAAAGGCAATGGCCAGTACGGCCGCTCCTCCAATGACATAAACACTGAAGACGCGAGTCAGAGCCATAACACCGATGTTTTCACCGTACGTGGTGTTTGGCGGTCCTCCAAGACATGAGGCAATCATGATGGAGATTCCGTCACCGAATAAAGAACGGTGCAAACCGGGTTTTTCAATGAAATTCTTTCCGGCAATCTTACTAAGCACCAATTGGTCTCCGATATGCTCCGAGATTGGAACAATCGCAATCGGTACCATGATCAGAATGATTTCCCACGTTAAATGTGGTGTGTAATCCACAAACGGAACTGTGAAATTTGGTATTTGGAACCAGGGAGCATCGATTACTTTTTGGAAATCAACAAGTCCAAAGAATATAGATGCGATGTACCCGCCAATAATCCCAAGCAATACAGGGATGAGTGACAGGAAGTTTTTAAAAGCGACTGAGAATAATAAGGTAATGCTCAATGTGATAAGTGCAACCATAAAATGGGTCGAACTGTAAACTAAAACTTCTGCTGATGTGTCCTCATACATAGCCATGTTAACAGCTGTTGATGCAAGACCGAGACCAATGACCATAATGACTGGCCCTACGACAATCGGCGGCAGGAACTTCAAGAGTGTACCAGGCCCGACAGCCTTTACAAGCAAGGCAACAAGTGCATAGATAATCCCAATCAAGAACCCGCCTACAAGCGCGGAGCCGACTCCGCTATTCTCATTTAAGAGAATAATAGGAGAAATAAAGGCAAAAGATGAACCTAGATACGCAGGTATCTGACCTTTTGTGATCAAGAGATAAACAAGTGTGCCGATACCGCTTGTCAATAAGGCGATTCCAGGATCAAGCCCTGTCAGAATGGGCACAAGCACGGTTGAGCCAAACATGGCGAATAAATGTTGCAGACTTAATGTGATCCATTGCCTAGGTGTTGGTTTCTCCCGGACATCTAGTCTGACGTTTGCCGGTTTGTTGATTATTACGTTCGATTCCATTGGTAAGCCTCCTCTAATTTAAGAAAAACAAGATGTACGAGGAGAAGAATTCAAGCATGATTCAATTTTCTACTGAACTCTCCTCTTTGCAAGCCTCTCTGGACTGCGATTAAAAAGGATGTTTCTTATTCATAAATGGCCACTTGTTCGCCGCCATCCATTTCTTTCAGTTTTACGACAATCTTTTCATTTTTGGCAGTAGGTATATTCTTGCCTACATAGTCCGCACGAATCGGCAGTTCGCGATGGCCTCTGTCCACCAATACGGCTAATTGAATCTGGCTCGGCCTTCCGAGGTCAACAAGCGCATCCAATGCAGCCCGTACGGTTCGGCCTGTATAAAGGACATCATCGATTAGAATGACTTTCTTATCCTCGATCGAGAAGGGTACATCAGTTCCTTTCACTTCCGGTTCGCCGCTATCCGTATTTTTCGTTAAGTCATCCCGGTAAAGCGTAATATCCAGCTCCCCGACAGGGATGTTTGTTCCTTCAATTTCTGCGATTCGCTGTTCAAGCCGTTTCGCAAGGAAAATGCCGCGCGTCTTGATTCCAATAAGCACGCAATCCTGCACACCTTTATTCTTCTCGATGATTTCATGGGCAATTCTTGTTAGCGATCTCGCTATTGCCTTATCATCAAGCAATGTAGCTTTTTCTATCATTCGAAAGCATCCTTTCTGAGGAGAATAAAAAAATCCTTTTGCCAGAGGCAAAAGGATATAGTTTAAATACACATAGAATTATGGCATAGTTCTGCCATGTTCAAGTATCATCACGTACCTTGTCAGCCTCTCTGGACTGTTTTAAAGGACTTATTCAATTACAAGTATCATACTCTTATTCCTAGGCACTTGTCAACGATCAATTCGTAATGTTTCCAAAAATTCGATGAAGTAAGCTGGAAGAGGGGCTTCAAATTCTAAATATTCCTCTGTTCTTGGATGAACAAAACCGAGAACCGCTGCATGTAATGCCTGTCCATTCAAATCAACCGTCTTCCTAGGTCCATACTTAGGATCACCCGCAAGAGGATAGCCAATATATTTCATATGAACGCGAATCTGATGTGTTCGTCCCGTTTCAAGCTGGCATTCAATGAAGGTGAAATCACGGAAGCGTTCAAGCACATGGAAATGTGTCACCGCATGGCGGGAATTGTCATCCGTTACAGTCATGCTTTGGCGATCGCGCTTATCACGTCCGATTGGTGCGTCAATCGTGCCCGCATCATGCGGAATAACGCCATGAACGAGTGCGTTATACTTCCTCGTCACTGTTTTCTCCTGAAGCTGCTTGACCAATTTCTCATGAGCCATATCATTCTTTGCGACCATCAGAAGGCCTGAGGTATCTTTATCGATGCGGTGCACGATACCAGGACGCATCACCCCATTAATTCCCGATAAATCCTGGCAATGATACATAAGCGCATTCACTAGTGTGCCGCTTGTATGTCCAGGAGCCGGATGTACGACCATTCCCTTTGGCTTGTTTACGACGATAACATCCGCATCCTCATAATAAATATCAAGCGGAATATCCTCAGGCGTAATATCAAGCTCTTCCGGCTCCTCAATTGTAACCTCAATACAATCGCCTTCCTGGCATTTATAATTCGCTTTAGAGGCAGCGCCATTTACCTTTACATTCCCGGATTTAATCCATTGCTGCACCTGCGAGCGTGACCATTCTTCATTGATGAGGGAGAGGATCTTATCAAGCCTTTGCCCCTTTTGTTCTTCACTTATTTGTATCTTTTGATTGTCCATTCGTTAACTCCTTAGCTCTTCTTTCTTCCATAAACATCGCAATAATCAGTAAGACAACACCGACGCACAAGGAAGCGTCCGCTATATTGAAAACCGGGAAGCTGTATGAAAAAATATACACGTGGAAAAAGTCCACAACTTCCTGTCTGAATAAGCGGTCGATAAAGTTCCCGATGGCCCCTCCTAATATGAGGCCAAGCGAAACGCCCGTCAGCTTATCTGCGGCATATTTTTTGATATAGTATACAATTCCGACGATAACGATTGCTGTCACGATATAAAAGAACCACATCTGCCCTTGCAGGATCCCCCATGCCGCACCGCGGTTACGATGTGATGTAATATAGAAAATATTCTCAAGGACAGGGATGCTTTCCCCGTACTCCATATATTTCACAATCATCCATTTCGTCAATTGATCGATCAGAATGATGACAAAGGCAATGCCATAATAAACACGCAACACCTTAAAACCGCCCCCTGCCTACTTATAATGTCCTAACCATGCATAAAAATTGTAGCATACCATCTCGTAAAAAACGAACCTGGACAAACAGATAGGCCCTTTTCGCATAAAGAAAAAGGGCCTAAAAGCTTCTACATCCTTATCCTAATTCCGGATATTCAGCATCTACGACTGATGCGCAGCGTTCACATAGAGTTGGGTGTTTTTCATTTGCGCCAACCTCTTCACTGATATTCCAGCAGCGTTCACAAGTCTCGCCCTCCGCTTTTTCGATAAGAATAGCGGCATGCTCCAATTTAAGGGCATTTTCCGGCGCATTATAGACGGAACCGGACAGCTCCACTTTAGAAACGATGAATAATTGCTCGAGACTTTCTTTGATTCCAGCCAGCAATTCCTTCACTTCTTCATCTACATATAGTGTAACCTTTGCATTAAGCGATTTACCGATTACTTTGGCGTTACGCGCTTCTTCCAATGCCTTTAAGACGTCATCTCGAAGGTTCATGAAACGATCCCATTTCTCTTCAATTGTCTTAGCATTCTCATAGGTTTCAACAGATGGCATATCTGTTAATTGAACACTATTCACTTCTTTGTCTTGGATGAATGCCCATACTTCGTCAGCTGTATGAGGAAGGATTGGAGCAACCATCTTCACAAGCTTAATCAGGCATTCATGAAGAACTGTTTGGATGGCTCTTCTTCCTGTACTTGCTTCTGCATCGCAATAAAGAATATCTTTCGCATAATCCAGGTAGAAGGAGCTCAAGTCTTGCGTACAGAAGTTATTGATACCATGGTAGACATCAGCAAATTGATAGCGCTCATATCCATTCTGTACTTGCTCCACCAAACGATTCAGCTTGATGAGCATATATTGATCAACTTCACGGAGATTCTCATAGCTTACCGCATCACTAGCCGCATTGAATCCATTCAAGTTGCCCAATAGGAAACGGAAGGTGTTTCTGATTTTGCGGTATACTTCTGATACTTGTTTCAAGATATTATCAGACACACGGACGTCTGCTTGATAATCCACACTCGCTACCCATAAGCGAAGGATGTCCGCACCCATTTGCTGGATAACCTTCAGCGGGTCAACAGTGTTCCCAAGTGATTTACTCATCTTGCGGCCCTCGCCATCAAGTGTGAAGCCATGAGACAGAATGCCTTTATAAGGAGCTTTTCCTGTCACAGCTACAGCTGTTGTCAAGGATGAGTTAAACCAGCCGCGGTATTGGTCAGAGCCTTCCAAGTATAGATCAGCTGGTCTAAAGAGGTCTTCTCTTGCCTCAAGAACGGATTGGTGGGATGAACCGGAGTCAAACCAAACGTCCATGATATCCGTTTCCTTCGTGAATTTGCCGTTCGGGCTTCCTTCATGCGTGAAGCCTTCAGGAAGAAGATCCTTCGCTTCTCTTTCAAACCAAACCGTTGACCCATGCTCTTTAAATAATTGTGCCACATGTTCAATTGTTTCATCAGTAATGATTGCATCGCCGTTTTCTGCATAGAAGACTGGGATTGGAACACCCCATGCACGCTGGCGGGAGATACACCAGTCACCGCGGTCACGAACCATATTGAATAGGCGTGTTTCGCCCCATGCTGGAACAAATTTCGTCGCCTTGATTTGCTCAAGCAGCTCCTCCCTGATTTGGTCAATGGAAGCAAACCATTGATCTGTCGCACGGAAGATCGTCGGTTTTTTCGTTCTCCAGTCATGCGGGTAGGAGTGTGTAATGAAATCAAGCTTAAGCAATGCGCCATTCTCTGCTAGCTTATCTGTGATTTCCTTATTCGCTTTATCATAGAACAACCCTTCAAATCCAGGCGCTTCAGCTGTCATATGGCCTTTCTCATCTACAGGAGCAAGAACGCCAAGATTATACTTCTGACCGATGATGAAGTCATCTTCCCCATGGCCTGGCGCTGTATGAACACAGCCCGTACCAGCATCAGTCGTAACATGCTCCCCGTTCATTACGAGGGAATCACGGCCATATAAAGGATGCTTAGCAACTGTGTATTCAAGCTCGCTTCCTTTAACCGTTTTCTCTACCTCTGCCGTTTCCCAGCCTAATGTTTCCTTAACAGATGGCAATAGATCTTCTGCCACTATATAGCGAGTTCCTTCTGCGTTCACCACTACATAGTTTAAGCGAGGGTGTACAGAGATACCAAGGTTCGCCGGAATTGTCCACGGTGTTGTTGTCCAGATGATATATTTAGCATCCTCAGGCACTACGCCTTTTCCATCCTTCACATCGAAGGCAACATAGATGGAAGCAGATTTCTTATCATGATACTCAATTTCTGCCTCGGCAAGTGCTGACTCACTGGATGGAGACCAATATACCGGTTTAAGGCCTTTATAGATATAGCCTTTCTTCGCCATATCACCAAATACCTTGATTTGCTCTGCTTCGTATTCAGGCTTAAGAGTGATATACGGATTTTCCCAATCCCCTCTCACGCCAAGACGCTTGAATTGCTCGCGCTGATTATTGATTTGCGTATACGCATACTCTTCACAAAGCTTCCGGAATTCCGCAATGGACATTTCCTTGCGGTTTACTTTTTTGTTTTTTGTGAGAGCCGTTTCAATTGGAAGGCCGTGTGTATCCCAGCCTGGGACATAAGGAGCATTATATCCGCTCATGGATTTGTAGCGAACGATGAAATCCTTTAAAATCTTATTCATCGCATGCCCGATATGGATGTTTCCGTTCGCATATGGGGGGCCGTCATGAAGAATGAATTTTGGAAGATCTTTCGTGCGCTCTTGCACTTGTTTGTAAATATCCTCCTCATTCCATTTTTCTTGCATTTGAGGTTCTCTGTTTGGCAGATTTCCGCGCATTGGGAACTCTGTCTTCGGCATTAACAATGTGTCTTTTAATTCCATTCCATTCACTCCAGTCGAGATTCCAACACTCGTCAGAATCTTTATTAAAATACAAAAAGCCCTTTCATCCCGGTAAAGGGACGAAAAGGCTTGAATTTCCGCGGTACCACCCTTATAGAATATCAGTTTCTCACATGATATTCCGCTTGGAATTCGTAACGTGAATGACTCGCCGTTCCCTACTCACTCTATCGAGAGCTTCGAGATCGGACTCGGGGATGATCTTCCATGCAGCGTCTTTTACCAGGCTCCCACCTGCCCCGGCTCGCTAAAAAAGATTAGCTCATGTACTGTTCCCGTCTTCGTTTTGTCATATTATCAATGATTCGTGAATGTATTATATTCAATAATCACCCTAAAAGTCAAGAGGACCTTACATTTCTTCTTCTAAATCAATATTAAGCTCCGTTGCGTCTACATCGTATTTCAAAAGCTTATCCCAATCCTCGCTATTCAAGAGGTCAAGCTGAGCCTCTACGAGCATTTTAAATCGCATTCTGAATACTTTGGACTGCTTTTTCAAGTCCTCAATCTCGATCGCAATTTTCCTAGCCTTTGAGAGCGCCTCATTTACAATGCGGTCAGCATTCTTCTCGGCTTCCTTCATAATAAGCTTTGCTTCTTTTTGTGAGTTGCGTTTAACATCTTCCCCAGCTTCCTGGGCAATCAGTATGGATTTATTCAACGTCTCCTCGATGCTTGAGAAATGCTCGAGGCGTTGCTCTAATTCTACGACTCTGTCTTCCAATTCTTTCTTTTCTCTGATGACCAATTCATAATCCTTAATAATCTGGTCGAGGAATTCATTCACTTCATCTTCATCGTAACCGCGGAATCCTCTGCCGAATTCCTTATTATGTATGTCTAGCGGTGATAATGGCATATACTGCACCTCCGAATACTAAGTCTTATCTACATTATTATACTATGCTTTCGACACGAATGGTGATAAACCTTTTAAATTCTCAATTATTTTTGTAATCCTATGACGATTTTCCATTTATCTCTCTTCGTTTTCCCATCAATGCCCAGTACTTTTATGCGTCCTGTCCCGCGGATGGAAATTACATCTCCCTGCTTCAATTCGTAGGAGGAGGATTCTATCTGACGATGGTTCACCTTTACACGCCCTTGTCCAATAAGCATCTGGCTCTTTTGACGAGAGAAGGATACCGCATTTGCTATGACATTGTCCAGGCGAAGAGAAGACGACGTAATCGGAAGCTCCTTCCAGGATTCATTCACCTCTATAATTTGATTTGAGCTGATTGGCCTGCATTTCACGCCTATATTGCCGACTTTTGTCAAATTCGCCTCCATATAAGCCGCAATCGTTCTTTCGACCGCGAATTGGACCGTCTCATCCGCAATCCATATATCACCATACAGCTCTCTTTTTACACCAAGTGACATGAGTGTACCAAGCACTTGCCGATGATCAATCGTCGCGAATTTAGAGGGATAGGATAATTGATAAAATGCAATCTCATAATCCTCCTCATCTGGTGTAAAATAGTCCGGATATAATATGGCGCGTTTTCGTTCAGCATTCTCTCCCCCGCCGAAAAAGGAAACGCGAACATCCCCCTCTTTTCCAATCAGCATCCGAATGATTTCCGCTTCACGAGGATTTAAAAAATCCGTTAATTTGGGTGCATATTGCTCCCTAACCTGATCTGCCCAGCCAAGGACTTGGTCAATAAAGTCCTTCTCCTCCGGACGAAAATGCTGATAAATATCCATCCCAACTGTCCTCCTTGATGAAAAACAAAAGCTCCCTAGCCTTTTTAAGGGGGGAGCTTACCGTTTCGTTTCTAGAAATAATATTGTAATGCGATAATTCCGCGTGCTGCCATATTCAAAACAAGAATAGCCACTAACGGGGAAATATCAATCATGCCAAGCGGCGGAATAATCCTTCTAAACGGTTCTAGGAACGGTTCACATATACGGGCGAGCACTGAACCAATGCTCGATTCACGCGCACCTGGGAACCAGGACATTAAAATATAGATAATCAATGCCCAACTGTATAATTCTACGAATGTACCTGCAATACCAAAAATTAAATCCATTTAATTAACTACCACCTTACATCCTCCAGCTCATCCTCTTGGGCATAACCAGAAATCGAACCAGAAACATCAACATTTTCAGGAGTGCATAAAAAGATATTCGAACCAATTCGCTGAATATCTCCGGCAATCGCATACACTGTACCGCTCAGGAAATCCACGATGCGGCGAGCCTGATCTGGAGAAATCCTTTGCAGATTCACTACGACTCCGCGGCGATTTTTGAGATGATCAGCTATCTCCTGAGCATCTGCATATGCTCTTGGCTCTAGCAATACTAATTTTGATGATTTCTGGATGCTTTGCAAACTCACAACATTTTGCTGTTTATTTGCTTGGACAGCTGATTTATTTGTTTTCATAGGAGTTGCTTCTTCTTGAGCATACTCTTCTTCATATTCATATTCTTCATCATCAAGAGCAAAGAAAGTTTTCACTTTAGATACGATTGACATATATTACACCTCTCTCTTATTCATTCCCTACCAGGGCAGTTCCAATTCTGACCATTGTAGAACCTTCTTCAACAGCAATCTCAAAATCATTTGACATTCCCATTGATAATTCGCGGCAAGGGGCATATGGCAACAATAAATTCTGTATTTGAACTTGCAAGTTCTTTAAATCTTTGAAACACTGACGTATTACTTCATGATTATCAGTTAATGGTGCCATTGTCATCAAACCAATTATCCTTATTTTATCAAAGTTTGCAAGTTGTTTAACAAATTCTATCGTTTCTTGAGGGGGTATACCATGTTTAGTATCTTCTCCGCTGACATTGACCTGAACAAGGCAATCGACAGGCTTTTCTGCCCTTTTCTGGATCTCTGCGGCCAGCGAGATGCGGTCAAGTGAATGAATAATATTAACCTTATCGATGATGCTCTTGACCTTTCTAGTTTGCAATGAACCGATGAAATGCCATACCGGCTGTTCATCGAAGAACTCACGCTTGGCGAGTATACCCTCTGAACGGTTTTCTCCAAGATTGCGGATTCCCGCTTCATACGCTTCTTTGGCACGTGCGGCTGTAACGTATTTCGTAACCGCGATGATCTTAATGTCATCAGGATTACGCCCTGCTCGCTCCGCTGCCTCGTTGATGCGCGTTTCAATATTATGTAGATTGCTGGCAACATCCATTACGTTTATTCCTCCTTAAAGCCAATAAAGCCCATCATTCGCCCTGTTTTCCCTGAATCTCTTCGATGGGAGAAAAAGAGCGATTCGTCGCAGCTTGTACATAACTCGGATGTGATGATGTTCTCATTTGAGATACCGGATTTATGAAGAATTAACGCATTTGCCTTCTTTAAATCAAGCGCAAATTGTGTATCTGTAATTTGATTATAAGCGGTTTTTGTCTCTTCTTCTAGTATTACCTTTAACAAGTCAATAATTTTTTTGTCGACCATGTAGCATTTTGGACAAATAGATGGACCAATCACGACATAAATATCCTCAGCAGGAATCCCTTCCACCCTTGTCCATTTTTCGACCATGGCTTTTGAGATTCCTCCGACTGTTCCTTTCCACCCGGCATGAGCGACACCAATCAGGTGATGCTTTGGGGCAAAAAAGAACACCGGAACGCAATCAGCAAACAAGAGCGTCAATAAGATGCCGGTTTCCTTTGTGTACATTCCATCTGTCTGTTTTAAGGCAGTGGCATAATCCAGGGCACCCAATCCTGCTTCTTTGGCCGTTATCTTCACGATATTCGTTTCATGGGTTTGCTCGGCTCCGACCCATCTCTCAGCCGGCACTTGAATCCTCTCGGCCAATATTCTCCTGTTCATGACAACATCATCAGCCAAATCATGAACATGAAAGGCCGGATTCATCGAATTAAAATAACCCTTGCTGATACCGCCATCCTTTGTCGTAAAGCCCGCAGCAAGATTAGGATACTTCTCTGTCCAAGGTCTTATGGATAAAATTGATTCAGATGTTCGTACAAACGATTCCACTATTGAACTCCTTGACTTTTTCTTTCATTTTATCATAAACCGTCGTATTATGCTCTACTAGGTTGAACCGCCTCCTATAAGCGATATTCTACCAAGATGACATCTTCGCCAATCATCTTAATCTTATTCCAAGGGATGACAATTTCCTCTTCTTTATTCAAGAAAGAAAGCATTCTTCCTGTCCCGACCGTTATGCTGTCAATTCTTCCGGTATTCAAATTAATATCAATGTCTCCCACATTACCAAGCCGCTTTCCATCAAGTGTATTGACGATATCTTTTACCTGGAATTCTGATATTTTAATCATGGCTGATACCACCTATTCACATAAAGAGATTTTATGAAAGTATATGCTGTTCCAGGCAGATGCAGAACCTCTCATTAGCCGTTAACCACTTGCGTTCTATCTTATTCTATTCCCTTGCCGGCATGCTCGAAAACCTATTATTCCCATGCAAAAAAAAGAGGAAGAGAGCATATACTCTCCTCCATCCATACTGCAGCTGCTGATATGCCGAGCGAAAATTAAGCAAGGCTTGTCCTCTTCATCTCCGCCAGCGGCAACCGCTCTTATATATTCTTGTTCATTTGACGTATGGCTGCTTTTTCAAGCCTGGAAACCTGTGCTTGGGATATCCCGATTTCCTCTGCCACTTCCATCTGGGTTTTCCCTTGGAAGAAACGCTTTTTTAGTATCATTTTTTCTCGCTCATTTAGACGTCTCATACCATCCTTAAGAGCAATTTCGTTAATCCACGTGCTATCCTTGCTTTTCTCATCACTCAGCTGATCCATGACAAAAATAGGGTCTCCTCCATCATTGTAGATGGGTTCAAACAAGGATACAGGATCTTGAATAGCATCTAATGCAAACACAATCTCCTCATACGTTACATTAAGCTCTTTCGCGATTTCCTCTGATGTAGGTTCTCTTGATGTTTCGCTTGTCAGCCGTTCCCTGACCTGGAGAGCCTTATAAGCAATGTCCCTAAGCGATCTGGAAACCCTGATGGGGTTATTATCCCGCAAATAGCGGCGTATCTCCCCAATAATCATTGGTACAGCATAGGTTGAGAATTTAACATTCTGGCTTAAATCGAAGTTATCGATAGACTTCATCAGCCCGATGCATCCGACCTGAAAAAGGTCATCGACGAATTCGCCCCGGTTATTGAAACGCTGAATGACACTTAAAACAAGTCTCAGGTTCCCATTGACGAGTTTTTCCCTGGCGCTTCTCTCACCTGCCTGCATCTGTTTAAACAATTCCCGCATTTCTTCATTTTTTAATACTGGTAATTTGGATGTATCCACACCACATATCTCTACTTTGTTTCGAGTCAATCCATTCCCTCCTAGCAGGAACTGATGTACAAAGTAAAGTATCTCCCTTGGAAGAAATTATATTCATATAAAAAAATGAAGATACAGACAATCATAGGCAGGATAGAGCTATCAACGGTTAGTATGCTAGAAAGCAAAGCTGACCAATATTTTTTATAAAAATTCTCTTATCTGCTCAACGCTCTTTTTTTCATTTCCGGCAAAAAAATAAAATGGTCTTATTAAACCATTTTATTAAACTCCTTGCGTAATCGTTTAATAATTCTCTTTTCCAATCTCGAAATATAAGATTGCGATATCCCAAGCAAGTCAGCAACATCCTTTTGCGTCTTTTCTTCTCCGCCGACGAGGCCAAACCGCAGCTCCATGATTTGTTTCTCGCGGTCATTCAACTGGTCAAGCGCTTTCGAAAGAAGTTTCTTATCAATGGTAGATTCCAAATTTTTCGTAATGATATCATCATCTGTTCCCAGCACATCTGAAAGCAGTAATTCATTTCCGTCCCAATCAATGTTTAACGGTTCATCAAAAGACACTTCCGATCGTGTTTTGCTGTTACGTCGCAAATACATCAAGATTTCATTCTCAATGCAGCGAGATGCATAGGTAGCCAATTTGATTTTCTTTTCTGGATTAAACGTATTGACTGCCTTAATTAGTCCAATTGTGCCGATGCTAATAAGGTCTTCAATATTTATGCCTGTATTCTCAAATTTCCTCGCTATGTAGACGACGAGTCTGAGATTCCGTTCAATCAGGATGGCTCTCGCCGTTTCGTCCCCTTTTGGGAGCTTATGAATGAGAATCTCTTCTTCTTCCTTGCTTAATGGCGGAGGAAGGGCTTCACTTCCCCCTATATAATAGACTTCTTTTGACTTGATTCTTAACTTAACCAGAATTTTTGTCCAATAGTATGAGATCTTGAATCGGATATTTTTCATTTTCAGGACCGCCCTTTCCCTTTGTTTGGCATCCTTATGAGGCATGGACCGTACTTGCTGCCGGCACTAGCTTCGGATGTATGATGGCGTCAAAATTTCCATCGGATGATAACTGCTGCTTTGTAAAAGAAATCACACATTTGGATGTTTCCTTGTATTCCCCTGAGACTTCAATATAGAGTGCATCTGGCTTAAAGCCGATCAAAAGCTGATTATCCTCGCCGACAACCCGGCAAGGAATGATTCTCATTTTCCCTTGCCATTCATCAGGCAGACCTCCACCCTCATGGCTCATATTCTCTACACCCTTCTCAATCATCGCCACAACTTCTTTTGGAAGCATTTTTTCTTTCCCGTGAATCGAGATAATGCAAACAGGGCATCCCGTCAAAGGATCCATTAGCTGATTCCCTGTATCGACCAGTCCTTTTGCCTCAATCGCCAGGCCATTCAATACAATGCGCAGATCGACTGATTGCTTATCACTCCAATTAGCTAGCTCCAGAACCTGTATATGCTTCTTCGTAAAATGCCAGGCAAGCGGGAATCCAATCATGACAAAGATCCAGCTTATCGGATCACCGAAGCTTCCAGCGCCGCTAGCAAATCCATTAAGATAGCCCGCCGCTTTAAAATTAAAAAAATAATAGCAGCCAAGCAGAATGCCGCCTGACATGAAGGTGATTGCATACAAGGTTAGCAGGCGTTTCAGAAATATACCGGGGGCCCTGAAACCGAAGGCAACAAGTACCATCAATAAGGAAAAGCATCCCTTCAGCCAGATTTGATCAGCTAAAAATGCATAAGGCGTAATATACAGCCAAATGATCAACGAGCCTGCCAGGCCGCCTGCAAATATTCTGATCCAGTTAACCTTTTCCTTCAGCAGTAGCGCCGACCAAACCAATAGCAAAGAATCAAACACAACATTCAGGAACCAAATCGCATCAATGTATATTTCCATGCGCCCATCACCTATTTGCATAATGCAGAATATACTAGAAATTATACAGCCCATTCACTTAAAAGGTTGTCATTTCCTGTAAAGCAGACAAGCTCTTTTTATTTGTGATTTAAGCGGGTTTTGTCGAGAACGAGAAATGTTAGAAAGCAAGAAGGGTGCTCCATATCGTCATCCTTAAGACGATATGGAGCACCCTTCTTCTAATTTGTATTTAATTATCGGCGACGGTTCCGGTTTCTTAAGAATGTCGGAATATCAAGCGCCTCATCTTGATTATTTTGGCTGACACTTTGGCTGCTTCTGCTAGGTTCTTGAGAATAAGTTTCTCTCTCTTCTCGTTTCGGTGCTTCTCTTTTCACCGGATTAGGATTAGCTTGAGGTCTTGTTTGGCCAAAGCTTGGTCTTGATGCCGGTCGAGCTTGTTCAACTTCACTGAAGCCAGTTGCAATAACCGTTACGACAATTTCATCCTTCAAGTTCTCATTGATGACGGAACCAAAGATCATATTCACTTCTTGATCAGAGGCAGAAGCTACGATATCAGCTGCTTCCTGTACCTCAAACAAGCTTAAGTTTGTTCCGCCTGTAATATTCATCAAGACACCTTGAGCACCATCAATAGATGTTTCAAGAAGCGGACTTGAGATAGCCTTTTTGGCTGCTTCTGCAGCACGGCTCTCGCCAGATGCCACACCAATACCCATTAAGGCTGATCCTTTATTGGACATGATTGTCTTTACATCGGCAAAGTCAAGGTTAATGAGACCAGGTACAGCAATCAAGTCAGAGATACCTTGTACACCTTGTCTTAAGACATTATCCGCTTCACGGAAAGCTTCAAGCATCGGTGTACTTTTATCAACGATTTCTAAGAGTCGGTCGTTAGGAATGACAATCAATGTATCAACTGATTCTTTCATGGAAGCTATTCCGCCCTGAGCCTGGGTAGAACGCTTGCGGCCTTCAAAGGTAAACGGTCTTGTTACGACACCAACGGTAAGGGCACCGAGTTCACGGGCAATTTGGGCAACAACCGGTGCCGCTCCAGTTCCTGTACCGCCTCCCATACCGGCAGTAACGAATACCATGTCTGCTCCTTCAAGAGCCTGTTCGATTTGTTCTTTGCTTTCTTCAGCAGCTTTTTTACCAACCTCAGGGTTTGCACCTGCTCCAAGTCCGCGAGTCAGCTTTCCGCCAATTTGCATTTTCACTTCTGCCTTGGACAGGTTGAGTGCCTGAGCATCCGTGTTCACAGCAATGAACTCAACCCCTTGCAAACCATGTTCAATCATTCGGTTAACGGCATTGTTTCCTCCGCCGCCTACTCCGATTACTTTTATTGTTGCTAACGAATCAATATTTGTATCAAATTCTAGCATGAGTAGTCCTCCTATTTTTCAGTTAAATATATTCGCTATTCAAAAAACACTCCGAAGAATTTTTTCATCTTGTTGCTCATTTTATCTTCCGGATTTTTCGGTGCTTTTTCTTTTTGTGGTGATTTTTGAGTTGGTCTTTTTTCCACCGGTTCACTAGCAGCAGCAACCGTGTGCGCTCCTAATTGAAGTCCTTGAGACCTTGCTTTTCTGCAAGCATATGTAATAAGCCCAACAGAAGTTGTGTATTGCGGCTCTCTTACCCCGATATAATTAGGTTCTGCCCCTCTGACACGATTTTGGAAAACATGCTGTGCCAAATCAAGTATACCTGGTGTTTTGACGACACCGCCAGTCAAAACATAGCCGCCTAAAAGCTCTTTAACACCCATTCTGGCAATCTCATCTTCTACCATTTCAAAGATTTCACTGAGTCTTGCCTCCATAATATCAGAAATGACGAATTGATTACACTTCTGCATTTTGTCACTGCCGATAACAGGAATCGTAAACATCTCTTCCTCAGCATCATCATCAATGAACGCATGTCCATATCGAATTTTGATCTTCTCTGATTCCTCAGTAGGTGTCTTTAAGACGATGCTAATATCCTTCGTAATCGCATCGCCTCCTAGAGGAATAACGGAAGCTCCCTTCAGTTCTCCATCCTCAAACACAGCAACTGATGTAGATCCTCCGCCTATATCCACAAGGGCAATACCCAAATTTCTTTCATCCTTGGATAATACGAGTGAACCTGCTGCCATAGGCTGCAAAGCAATATCGGTTATCTCTAAACCTGCCCGTTCTACGGCGCGCAAAGTATTATGTAAAATGGTTCTTAGGCCGGTAATCAAAACGCCCTTCATTTCTAAACGAACACCGGTCATACCTTTTGGATCGCTTATGTCTTCTATTTCATCGACTTTATAGCTCACTGGAATACAATCGATAATCTCTCTGTCGGATGGGATAGTCACGAGTTCAGCCTGATCCTTCACACGCAGCTTGTCCGCCTCCGTGATTTCCCTGTTTTCATTTGATACCGCAACGACACCGTGACACGGCTGTAAGCGCACATGATTAGCGCTTATGCCTACGATTACGCGCTGTATCTTCATTCCTACCATTCTTTCAGCCTGTTCTACCGCTTTTCTAATCGACTTGACAGTTTCATCTATGTCAACGATTTGTCCTTTTTTCAAGCCTTCAGATGCAACATTTCCCACGCCGATAATGTTTAAGGAGTTGTTTTCCATCTCTCCTATAATCACTTTCACAGTGGATGTACCGATGTCCAAGCTAACATAATATTCATTGTTGTGCACCCTTTGGCACCTCCTTTAGTATAGCTATCTCTATTTATTATCAAGGTTTATGCCAGCCATTTGCCGCCCTCTCAGCCATTCTCGTACAGCCAAGCTCACTTAGCATACGTCCTGTATTCCCTTCACTTCGAATTGCCAATCGTAGCAGCAGTGACGGCTAACATAGCCTATATGTCATGTTTTTTTGTCCATAAAATACTATTCGCCAAAAGTTTATGAATTCCTGTTTGCCTTTTGGCATTTACTTGCAGTTTACAAGGTATTTCGTTTCATTTTGCACTATTTCACAAAAGTAATTCCATGATGCTGAAAATCGCCTTGTTAAATACAAGTCTACACTAAGATGAACGCCTAGAAAAGCCATATTTATAGCGAAAAATGATATTACAAAAGAAACTTTATTAAATATTATTTAATTTTGTTACTTTTTTTTCATTTTGATGATTTCCCATTGACAAAATGGAGTTATGCCCGTCTTAAATGTCATATAAAGGACTTTTTGTCCATGTCTTTTTACCCATCTTTATTTAAGAGCAATACGGAGTTCATCTTCCTATTCTTGTTGTTCAGATGCTCCCTCTTCTTCTGTATCGGTTTCATAAGCCCTAAAATAAGAGCCTACCTCTAAATCAATGACACCTTTATCCTCTTCACTCAGCTGACTGACAATGGCAGGATAGTGTGCCATTTTTTTAGCCAGTGTTTCCCCGCTCGCTGTCACTTCATAGCCGTCATTCATATATAAAGTAATCTTATAGGGGGCGGATTCAGTTGGATTATAATGAATCTCTGAGATAGAATTCATAATTTCCGGAGGAAGATTGTCCAATTGCTCTATAACTGTCTGCAGAGCTTTTCCTTCCTTGAAGGAAACTAGTAAAGGACCTGAATCAGGTATCACTCTTAGTTTCTTTTTTAATATCGTCCCGTTCGCTAAGACAGGATAATAGTCTTTTCCTTCCTGTACATAGGCCGTATATTCATATTCATCTACTGTTATAACGATCGTATTTGGAAGCTGCCTCGATATTTTAGCCGAGCTCACTTCCTTTTCTTTTTTAATTGCTGAGGTTGCTTGATCCTTTTTAACTTCCCAGAAATTTTCCTCGAGCTTAATACCGCTTGCTTGGACAATTTCCTTATCGGTTAAATATGAATTGCCTTCAACCTTTATTGCCTGGATTTTGCTGATTGGAGACTGAAAATAAATAATGCTGAAAATCAGCAAAAAGAAAATCGTCAGCAATCCGATCAATCTCCTATTTGCTTTCTTTTTCCGCATTTGCTTTAATTTCGGAATCCTATCTTCTATGGATACAATATTTTTTTCCAACCCATACACCTCTAATTCACCACGTGTTAAATCCTGCTCAGCATAAAGAAGCAATAACCCGTCTATCAAAAGTTTGCTGAAACACTCAAGAATCCAAGCGGCAACAATAGCACTGATGAAATTGTACACCCATGGTTGGTCTATTTATTTTATGAAGTTATCATTGTTCCCTCTAAATGAGGCATAGTGATTTATGGTTATTATCTGTCCTTTTGCAGCAGTTTAATGAAGCGAAAGTCTATTCAGTCCTGCGCTGCTCTCAATAAAAGTCAATCCTGTTCAAAAGAGCATACGTATAGGCACAAAAGATGCCTAATTATGAGAAAATTATAACACATCGCACCATATAATTTTTTATTTTTTTTCAAGAGAACGATTAAATCATAACGAGATGGAGCAGAAACTTCGCCAGTTTCTGTCTGGCGAGCAAAAAATCTTGCTTTCGGGGCATTTGTCCACCTAATATACAGAAAAGAAAAGGGTGGATGCAGCATACCAAGTACGGAACGCTTTACATCCATCCTTTTCCCTGTCCCATCCTCGTCAATTCATGCAATGTTTTATCGTTTCAAGTCTTTTATAATTTGGAACATCCTCCGAGCTGAATCAGGCATGCCTTTTCGCTTGGCGGCCTCTTTCATCATTTTGTTCTTTTCTCCATCTAGCATGATGTCATCTATCGTTTTCAGCAAGGTGTTTCCATTAAGTTCGCTTTCTTTAATCATCATGGCTGCACCATCAGCGACTAGCGCCTGCGCATTCTTCTCCTGATGGTTATTCGTGACATATGGGCTTGGAATCAGGATGCTTGCAATGCCAAGTGCCGTCAGCTCTGCGATGGTGGTAGCACCGGCTCTTGAGACAACTAAATCAACTGCAGGCAATATTTCCGGCATATTATGAATGAATGGTTTTACGATAATATTCGGCGGTGTACCTACAAGATCCAATTCATCTTTCACGGATTGATAATGGACCTCGCCCGTAATATAAATCACTTGATATGGCTTATCCTTTAAAGCTTCTATATTCTTTAAGACAGCCTCATTAATGGCCTTAGCACCGCGGCTGCCTCCGAAGATCAGCACAACCGGCTTATTCGGATCTATGCCAAGTGATTGTATAGCCTTTGATCCAATATGGGAGACCACCTCAGAACCGCGCGGATTGCCCGTCATAATGACTTTCTCTTTCGGGAAGAATTGTGCAGACTCCTCAAAGCTGATTGCGACCTTGCTCACATAGCGGCTCAAGAATTTATTGGTCAAACCAGGCACGCTGTTCTGTTCATGGATAATGGTCGGAACATTTAAACGGGATGCGGCATAGACAACAGGTCCGCACACATATCCTCCAGTCCCAATCACCACATCAGGCTTAAACTGCTTCAACAGCTTCTTGCTTTTTGAAACCCCAGTCAAAAACCTCATGATAGTTTTTACATTTTCAAGACTTAAAGATCGCTTGAACCCTGTTATCTCTATGGCTTCAAACGGTATCCCTTCTCTTCTCACCAAATCGCTTTCTAATCCCTTCTCAGTACCTATGTATAAAAAGCTTGCTTCCGGATTCAATTTCTTGATTTCTCTGGCCAAGGCTAGTGCAGGATAAATATGTCCTCCTGTCCCCCCGCCGCTTAATACAATTTTCATTTATATTCACCTTTCAATGCTAATATAGCAACTCTACTGTTTACCCATATTCTACTACACTATAAACGTCGTTTACATAGTATCAATTACATATTATCACGTTTACACCATGAAACAAGGGGTTTTCTGCCCCTCCTTACCGCAGGAATCTTTTGGAACTCCATATGATAAAATACCACAAAAAAAGGGACTTTCTAATGAGCCCCTTCAATAATTCGAATATCGGCTGATGTTCAACAATACACCAACTGCCATCAGCATTAATGTAAGAGAAGAACCCCCATAGCTTAAAAACGGAAGTGTTATGCCTGTTACCGGCATTAAGCCTGTCACGACGCCAATATTAATCATGACCTGTATCGCAATCATCACGATGATTCCAACCGCAAGAAAGGTGCCGAACAAATCAGGCGCGCCGAGAGCAATCCGGATTCCTCTCCACAAAAGCAGCGCGAAAAGGAAAATAACGAGTGTTCCTCCGATGAATCCAAGCTCTTCTGATAGAATCGCAAAAATAAAATCCGTTTGCGGCTCCGGAAGGTAAAAGAATTTCTGCCTGCTTTGTCCAAGTCCAAGCCCAAACAATCCCCCTGGACCTATCGCATACAGTGACTGGATGATTTGAAACCCGCTCCCAAGCGGATCCTGCCACGGATCAAGAAAGGAGGTTATCCGTTTCATCCGGTAAGGGGCAGAAGCAACCAGTCCGATAAAACCAACTATGCCGATCATCGCTAGTCCAGCAAAATGACTGATTCTGGCTCCTGCAATAAAAATCATCACAATACATGTCCCAATCATAACGGTACCCGTTCCAAGATCCGGCTGAAGCATAATCAGCGCAAAAGCAATGAACACGAGACCAAGCGACGGAAGAAGCCCATTCTTTAATGAGGTTATGTATTTTTGGCGTTCAGACAAAAACTTAGACAAGAACACAATCATCGCCAGCTTCATAAACTCTGACGGCTGGATGGAAAAAGCCCCAACCCCAATCCAGCTCCTCGACCCATTTCGAACCGTGCCGATTCCCGGTATAAGCACCACTAAAAGGAGCACGAAACAAATGATAATAATAGGCTTAGCCCATTTCCGCCAATTCCAATAGTCAATATTCATAATGACAAACATCGCAATAATCCCTACACCCGCAAATAACAGCTGCCTCTTCGCAAAGAAAAAGGTATCGTCAAATTTATAGGTGGCCCATATGGCACTCGCGCTGTATACCATAATAAGACCAATTGACAATAAACTCAGCATGGCAATGACCAATATAAAATCAGGTGTTGTTTTCTTAGCAGGCACTTGGCATGCACCTCACGCATTCTAAATTAGGGATGAACCGGCTTAGTAACAAAAAGAGACGATCATTCCTTGAGTAATCGTCTCTTTTGCTTCATCCGCAAACAGAACATAACATCCTGTTTTGGAACAAGCCCCTATTTTAGCTTATGCACAGCATCCATAAACATGTCACCGCGAACCTCAAAAGTTTTATATTGGTCCCAGCTTGCACATGCAGGAGAAAGCAAAATAGTGTCACCGCTCTCTGAGAGCTCGTATGCTTCACGAGCTGCCACTCCTACATTATCGACATGTTTAATAATGGATATTCCTGCTTTTTTCGCTGTTTCTGTCAGTTTGTCCGCAGTTTCTCCAAAAACAATCATGGCCTTTACATTTTGAAGCAGCGGAATAAGCTCATCAAAGCCGTTTCCGCGATCTAACCCTCCCGCCAGCAAAATTAAAGGACCATCGAAGGAGGAGATGGCAGCACTTGCCGCAAGGATATTCGTTGCTTTCGAATCATTATAAAATCTGCGTCCATTAAGCTCCCGGACAAATTGAGTGCGGTGCTTAACGCCTCCAAAGGTAGTTAATACCTTTTCAATCGCTTCATTGGAAACGCCATAAAGCTTAACAGCAGCAACAGCTGATAAGATATTCTCAAGATTATGGCGGCCAGGAAGGACAACTTTATCCAATTTCATGATTTGTTCTCCGCGGAAGCATATGTAGCCGTTCTCAGCATATGCCCCATCCCTTTGAATGGAGTCAGTGCTGAATGGAACCGAAACGGCAGATGTTTCTTTTGCAGCAGCCGTTGTTTCAGCTTGTCCGGCATTATAGATGAAATAATCCTCACTTGTTTGATTGGCTGTAATACGCGCCTTTGCGTTTCCATATTCCTCTTTTGTGCCGTGATAATCCAAATGAGCATCATAAAGATTTAAGAACACGGCAATATGCGGGCGGAATTCCTCAATCCCCATCAATTGGAAGGATGATAATTCAATGACGATGACATGATCCTTTGTCGCCTCTTGAGCCACACCGCTTGCAACGGTTCCGATATTACCGGCAATCAGCGGATTTTTCCCGCCTTCTTTCAGCATTTCATAAATAAGCGTCGTTGTCGTTGTCTTTCCATTTGTTCCGGTGATCCCGATAAACGGCGCCTCAGAAATCTTATATGCCAGTTCTACCTCTGTGATTATTGGGATATTTCTCTCCAATGCCGCTTGTATCATCGGATTTGTGTAGGGAATACCCGGGTTTTTGACAACCAGTTCAAAGCCATCATCCAAAAGCTCAATTGGATGGGAGCCGCAAACCACTTTTATTCCCTCTTCCAGGAGACCTTGTGCTTCTGGGTTCTCATCAAAGGGCTTAAAATCATTCACGGTAACAAACGCGCCAAGCTTGTGCAGCAAGGATGCTGCACTCACTCCGCTTTTCGCCAAACCTAATACCAATACTTTTTTCCGTAGAAAGTCATTAATTTGCTTCATCTATAACCACACCTCTATATAGATTCCAAGGATTGATAGCAACAATCCCACTGACCAGAATGTAACGACAACCCTCCACTCAGACCAGCCGCTTAATTCATAATGGTGATGCAGCGGGCTCATCTTAAAGATTCTCTTGCCAGTCGTTTTAAAGGAAGCTACCTGCAGAATAACCGATAATGTTTCAATAACAAATACGCCGCCAATAATAACGAGCAATAATTCAAGCTTTAAAAGGATGGCAACAGTCGCAAGGGCGCCCCCAAGAGCAAGGGAGCCTGTATCTCCCATGAAGACCTTCGCTGGATGTGCATTAAATACCAAGAAGCCCAATACAGCGCCAACAACCGCCACACAGAAAAGGGCAACCTCATAGTTTTGCTGATTCCACGCTAAAACGGCAAATGCGCCAAAAGCGATAGCGGATGTGCCGGAAACGAGTCCATCCAATCCATCAGTCAAATTGACTGCATTGGAGAATCCTACAAGCCAGAAGATTACGATGACCACATAGAACCATCCGAAATCAAGCTCATAATCCGTGAATGGAATACCAATTGCGGTAGATAAATCACTTTGCCTGCAAATGAGATAAAAAATAATTGAAATAACGACTTGACCAATAAACTTCTGCTTAGATGTCAGCCCAAGATTACGCTTCATGGCAATCTTAATGAAATCATCCAAGAAACCAAGGAGCCCAAAGCCGATTGTAACAAATAAAAGCAAATAGGTTTCTTCGCTTACCTCTGTAAATTTCCCTGTCATAACCAAGGTCGTCACAAGGATGGCCAATAGGAAGACGAGGCCGCCCATTGTAGGTGTTCCTGTTTTCTTCTGATGTGATTTTGGTCCTTCTTCCCTAATGCTTTGCCCAAATTTGAGCCTTCTAAGAAACGGGATAAAGATTGGAGAGAGCAGAACCGTAATTAAAAATGATACGAGTATCGTAAAAAATAAAACTTGTTCAAGCATTTTCTTAAACCCTCTCTTCTTTCTGCTTACTATTCAATTTTTCTTTGATTGCTTCCATCGCGACTTCCCTGTCATCAAAATGAATGACTTCCTTGCCAATGATTTGATAATCCTCATGCCCTTTTCCGGCTATCAGGATGACATCCTTCGGCTCGGCCTGCTTGATCGCTTCATAAATCGCTTCCTTGCGGTCCGTGATTCTCTTATAGTCTTTCCCAAGCACACCGTTTGTCATATCATCCAAAATGGATTCAGGGTCTTCGCTGCGCGGATTATCAGAAGTGAAAATCGGGTTTGTGCTGTATTCACAGGCTACTTGCGCCATGAGCGGACGCTTTGTCTTGTCTCTGTCTCCTCCGCATCCGACAATGGCATAGACCTTCTTCTCGGCAAATTCATTAACAGTTTTCAAAGCATTCTCAAGACTGTCCGGTGTATGGGAATAATCCACTAGAACCGTGAAATCCTGACCGCCATACACTCGTTCAAACCTCCCTGAAACACCCTTGATCTCTTTAAGCGACTGGATGATTTGCTGAAGCGGGATGTTTGATACCAATCCGACAGCAATCGCCGCAAGGCAATTATAAATATTGAACTTGCCGATAAGCGGCAAGGAAACCTCGACCTTCTCATCCGGGGTAATAAGGGTAAAGGATGAGCCTTGGGCCGTAATTCGGATATTCTCTGCCTTTACGTCAGCCGCCTGATGAATCCCGTATGTAACGACATTTGCGGCAGTCGCTCTTTCGTACATAATGGATGCCTCATCATCCGCATTTAGCACCGCATATTTCGGTTTGCCGTCCGTATAGGCATTCCCCATTCTCGCAAACAGCAAGCCTTTAGCGTAACGATAATTCTCCATAGTTCCATGATAATCTAAATGATCCTGTGTCAAGTTAGAGAAAACAGCAATATCATAATCACACCCAAAGACACGACCCATTTCCAAGGCGTGTGAGGAGACCTCCATTACTGCCGTCTCTACCCCCTTCTCCGTCATGCTATGGAATGTTTTTTGAAGAGTAAGACTATCAGGAGTCGTATTCTTAGTTTCAAAAGTATCATTACCAATCTTCGTATACATCGTACCGATTAATCCGGTCACTTGATTAATATCCTTAAATAGCTTCTCAATGAGATGGCTAATCGTGGTCTTTCCGTTTGTGCCGGTAATACCTATTAATTTTAGCTTTTGTGTAGGATGTCCATAGAACTGATCGGCCACTTGCGCCATAACCTTTGCCGTACTCTTAACGATGACGACAGGAACATCCACATCAAGCGGCTTCTCGGATATAATTGCGACAGCCCCATTCTTGACGGCTTCCGGTGCAAGATCATGCCCGTCAACGGTATATCCTTTAATACAGATAAACAGGCTGCCAATATTCACTTTACGGTGATCATTTTCAATGGATGTAAGGCTTGGATTCCCTTCACCCTGTTTTTGTTTAAACGGTATTATACTGATTAAATCATCAAGTCTCATAAAACAGGTTCCTTTCTTTTAAAAGCAATCTTCCTTATTGTATCGTAAATTAATGGTATTAGAAATAAGAAAGTATGTATTCAATCTATAAAAAAATGTCAAAAAGGCAGCTGACCGAATCAGCCGCCATGCTTTCTTGCAATATAGCATAATGTCAATCATCTTCATCAAGATAGATGCGGATAGTTGATCCTTCCTTCAATTTCACGCCTGCTTTTGGCGACTGCTGTACTATCCGGTTTCCTTTCCCGGAGGCGGCAATTTTAAACCTGGAGTATTGCTCACTCAAATCTCTTAAAGTAAGTCCTACCAAATCAGGCACCTCCTCCTCCACAGGATCTAAATAGGTTTTTTTCTTTTCTACCTGCTTATCTCTCTGCTTGATACCCAATGCCGGCAAGCTGTCCTTCATGATTCTGCCCACAATCGGTGCCGCTACAACCCCTCCGAATTGGATGGTTCCTTTTGGATTATCAATTGCGATATAAACAACAATCTGAGGATCATCTGCCGGAGCAAATCCAATAAAGGAGACGATGAAATTATTCTCTAAATAGCGGCCATTTTGTGCCTTCTGGGCTGTTCCTGTTTTCCCGCCTACTCTATATCCGTCCACGAACGCGCCTTTTCCGGATCCCTTGGCAACAACCGTCTCTAGAGCCTCTCTTATTTCCTTCGATGTTTCCTTAGAGATAACCTTTCGCTTTGGCTTAGGGGCCTTTTTCATGATTGTTTCCCCTGTAGCGGGATCCTTTATTTCCTTTGCGATATAAGGCGTATATAATGTCCCGCCATTTACCGCTGCCGACACTGCCATCACCTGCTGAATGGGCGTGACAGAAACCCCTTGGCCAAATGCTGTCGTTGCCTGCTCAACCGGACCAACCCTATCCACATTAAACAGGATTCCTCTCCCTTCGCCCTGGAGGTCTATCCCTGTTTTCTCACCAAAACCAAAGTCATGAATATAATCAAACAGCTTCTCCTTGCCGAGCCTCTCTCCTAGCTCGACAAAGCCAGGGTTGCATGAATTCTGCACGACTTCAAGGAAACTCTCTGATCCATGGCCTCCCCTTTTCCAGCACCTGAGATTCGCTCCCCCTACCTTTACATAACCCGCATCATAAAACCGGTCATTCTTTAAGTCCACTTTCCCCTCTTCAAGAGCGGCAGCCAATGTAATGATTTTAAAGGTGGAGCCCGGCTCATATGTACTCCATACGGGCAGGTTGCGATTGTAAATTTCCGGTGCGACATTGCGGAAATTAGTCGGATTAAATGTTGGCCGGCTCGACATTGCCAATATCTCCCCAGTGTTTGGATTTACGGCGATACCAACCATTCCATCAGGATTATATGTTTCCTGTGCGATGTCCATTTCCCGTTCAATAATCGTCTGAATGCGGTTATCCACGGTAAGCGTTAAATCATATCCATTCAGCGGAGACTTATAATCATCAGCCATATTCTCCATCCGCTTCCCCTTGGCATCTGCATAAAACTTCACATAGCCTTTATTCCCCTTTAACTCTTCGTCATAAGCAAGCTCAAGGCCCATCAACCCCTGATTATCGATACCCGCAAAACCGAGGACGTGAGAAAGTGCCGAGCCATGCGGATAATACCGAATGGAATCTTCTGCGATATAAACACCAGGCAAATCCAGATTACGAACTTCCGTCGCTTTGCTATGACTGATTTTTCTTCCTTCGGGAATCTTAACGATTGAAGTATTTGCCGTAATGAGCTTATAGGCCTTGTCCGATTTCATATTTAGAGCACTTGCCAGCTCCGTCGCCGTCTCAGCCGGGTTCTTCACCTGCCTCGGTACGACATATACAGTCGGAGCCGATTTATTCGTGGCATATACCACGCCATTGCGATCCTTGATCTCTCCTCTTTTCGGTTCAAAGGGAATATTTCGGCTCCACGAATCCTTCGCAAGGTCCGTCAAGAAATTCCCCATATAGATTTGTACATACCCAAGACGCAGGTCAATTACAACGAAAACAGCTAACCCAATTAGTAATGCAGCAATTAATCGCTTTCGGACCGTATGGTTTGATGCCCTCACTAATAATCCCTCCAATACAAGCACATTTCCACTTTATGCTTGTACCAGCGGAATTAGAACCAAACAAAAATCCCGGATGGGCATTGCTTTATTTCATGAAAAAAAGGAATCCAGAGATAGCCGGTTGGGCATCTGGATTCCTTCTAGAAGGACTATTTTTAATGAAATGGAGGAATTAGCCGCCTTCTATTTCCTCTATTTCCTCTTCTTCCTCATCTGCTTCATCTTTTTTGGATTTCTCGTAAATGGTTTCCGGGTCCTCAAATTGCACGACAATCGATTGATTCTCCTTTAATACCGTACCTGGTTTAGGCTTTTGACTTAAGACATATCCAGAGCCAGAGGTATTCAAATCAACTCCCATCAAGGAAGAAGCCTTCATGACATTCCTCAATGACCAGCCGGTAAAGTCCGGCATGGTAAGCTTTCCATCAGTCAATAGAAGAATCTTCTCACCTTCAATGACCGATGTGCCGCTCGGTGATTGCTTCTTAATCTTTGTCCCATTACCAATCACAACCGGCGTTAAACCAGTTTTCTCAACCTGCATCTTGGCAAGCTCTATGTTTGTACCGATAACATCCGGAACCTCAACAAATGTTTTCGTGTCAGTTTCTTCTGATTCGATATTCAAATACTTCAGTGTGTTTTCCATTACACTATTAAATACTTTTGAAACGGGCGCTGAGCCTGATTCATTTCCTTTGAGCTGAGGCTGTTGAACGGCAATATAAACAACCACTTCCGGGTCATCCTTAGGCGCAGCCCCAAGGAAAGAAAAGATATAATTGTTGTGCCCGGTCAAATATCCGCCCTTTTCACTCGAATAAATAGAGGCGGTTCCAGTCTTCCCAATGACATCATACCCATCAATCTTATATGGTTTACCTGTCCCTTTTTCTGATGTGACAACCGTCTCCAAAATATTGCGGACCTCACTGGCCGACTTGCTGGAAATTGGTTTTGCCACAACTGTAGGCTTGGTCTCCTTGATGGTTTTTCCAGTCGATGAATCAGTGATTTTCTCGACTACATATGGTTTCATCATCTTTCCGTCATTTGCGATAGCTGTTGCAGCCTGGATTAATTGAATAGGCGTGACTGTAGTTCCCTGTCCATAGGCAGTCGTAACTTTTTCTGACTCCCACTTATAAGCAAACTGTCCAGTCGTTTCGTGCGGAAGGTCAATGCCTGTTTTCTTTCCGAAACCGAATTCCTTCAAATATTCAAGCAGGGTATCGGACCCAATCTTCTCTACCGCTAATTTCGCAAAGGCCACATTAGATGAGCGCTGCACACCCTCTAAATAGGAAATCGTTCCCCAGCCGCGTTTCCCGTTATGGTCACCAATTGTGGTGGATTTATCAATTTTATACGTACCGGATTTATATAATTCATTCGGGTTCCATACCCCTTCTTCAATCGCAGTCGCAAGCGTAAATACCTTCATCGTTGACCCTGGTTCATATGATTCTTCCACCGCCAGGTTCTGCCACGTTTTTTCTAGTCCTTTCCTTGTATTTAAATCATAGGTTGGCCGCTGTGACATCGCAAGTATCTTTCCTGTGTCTGGGTCTGCCACGATGCCAATCATCTTCACCGGATTATACTCATCGTTAACCTGTGACATAGCGTCCTCAAGGAAGATTTGAATTTTGCTGTCGAGGGTTAATTGAACAGTCGCACCATCTGATGGCTCCTGAACTTCAGTTTGCTTATTCGGCAAGATATTGCGCCATAAGTCTCCCTGGAAGGTTATGGATCCATCTTCTTCCTGCAGATGCTTATCAAGCATCCTCTCTACTCCAAGCGCTCCGGTTACTTTTCCGGTATTTTCATCCTCTTCTACAAATCCGATTACATGAGAGGAGAATATGCCATTCGGATAGAAACGTTTCGTATCCTTAATGAAAGTGATCCCAGGAAGCTCCAGCTCTTCAATGGCTAATTTTGTCTGATGCGAAAGGTCTCGCCCCGCGGACCCGAACTCCGTTTGGTAAACATTCTTCTTTTGCAGCTTTGCAAGAATTTCACTTTCCTCCATCTTAATATGTTCGGCAAGAATGCTCGCTGTCTTCTCTTTATCAACTACATGATGCGGGTTATCCTCATCCTCTGTCAGAGAGTCATCTAATATCGCAATCAATTTATAAGAAGACGTATCACGTGCCAATACCTCTCCTTTTGTGTCCACAATGGACCCTCGCTCAGCAGTTAAAGTCCTGCTTACTTGATACTTATCCTGTGCCTTGGCAGCCAGTTCCTCTCCGCCGGCGACCCCGGTATATTGGATGATAAGGAACCGGACAAATACTACACAAAAAAACAGCCCAAACATAATGAATAAGAAGGCTGCCCCTTTGTTACGGCTTTTTTTATTGTTCATCAATTTTCCACGACCTTAACATTTTGATCTTTCAGTGTAAGACCCAATTCTTTAGCCTTTGCCCAGATTCGATCATATGTACTTAATTCGCTCACTTGGTCGGTTAAATCTTTATTGGCTTTCGTTTGATCTTCAATTTTTGATTCAACGGATACAATATCGCGGTTGATCGCATAAATGTCAGCCTGCGTCGAGATAATTTTGACAGCAAAGAAAGCGATAAACAAAGCAAAGCTTATGTACAAAACCTTTTCTCCCAATGTAATTCCATTAGGTATGACCACTTTCTTCGTCTTGACTTCGGTGCGTTTATTTTGTTCCTGCTGAAGTTTTTTCGCTAAACTGCTCATGTTTATCCCCTCCTAATATTATCTGTTTTATTTAATCTTTTCAGCTACTCTAAGCTTGGCGGATCTGGCACGTTTATTGGCTTCCAATTCTTCCTCACTCGGTACAATCGGCTTTCTCGTGATCAATTTAAGATCAGGCTCAAATTCTTTTGGTATGACTGGCAAACCATGCGGCATTGGCGGTAGCTCAGATTTCTCTTTAAAGAAACTCTTGCAGATACGGTCCTCGAGTGAATGGAAGGTTATCACAGAAATTCTTCCGCCTTTATTAAGCATAGGAAGGGCTTTTTCTAAAGAAACCTCGAATACTCGTAATTCATCGTTGACTGCTATGCGAATTGCCTGGAATATTCGTTTAGCAGGATGACCGCCTTTACGGCGGGCTGGAGCTGGTATGCCCTCTTTAATGAGGTCGACAAGCTCAAATGTCGTTTCAATAGGCTTCGTTTCCCTTGCTTGCTCAATCTTTCTGGCAATTTGTTTGGAGAACTTTTCTTCCCCGTATTTAAAAAATATCTTCACTAATTCTTCATAGGACCACTCATTCACGACATGATAAGCACTTAAGGGTGCTGATTGATCCATCCTCATATCCAGCGGGGCATCATAATTATAGCTGAAGCCTCTTTCTGGTGTGTCAAACTGAGGGGAGGATACACCCAAGTCATATAGAATCCCATCAATCTTCTCAATATCAAGTTCTTTCAGTTTTTCGTCGAAGTGGACAAAATTGCTATTTACCAAGGTAACTCGATCCATATAGGATGAAAGCTTCTTCTTTGCATTCTCAAGAGCTGTTATATCTTGGTCAAAAGCAATTAATCTTCCCTTTTCAGATAAGGCTTTTGCAATTAATTCACTGTGGCCTGCCCCGCCAAGGGTACAATCCACATAAATCCCATCAGGTTTTATATTTAGTCCATCGACAGCTTCATGTAATAGTACAGTAGTATGATTAAACATTTCATTCTTCACCTTCCTGAAAGGAAGTATGCGCATTAAATATCAAAACCAATCATGTTTTCAGCAATCTCCGAGAAAGAATCCTCTGATTCAGCAAAATACTCTTCCCAAATCGGCTTGCTCCAAATTTCTATCCGGTTTGATACACCTAGTACTACGCATTCTTTTTCCAATTTCCCATAGTTTAAAAGCGTGCTTGGAATATTCACACGGCCTTGCTTATCAATCTCACATTCTGTAGCACCGGAGAAGAAGAAACGAGTGAATGCCCTTGCATCCTTTTTCGTAAGCGGGAGACCTTTCAGCTTTTCTTCCAGCTCGGACCATTCATTCCGGGGATATCCAAACAAACATTGATCAAGGCCGCGCGTAATGACAAACGACTCCCCTAAAGCCTCTCGGAATTTAGAGGGAATAATGATTCGGCCCTTATTATCAATAGAATGATGGTATTCGCCCAAAAACATGTCCTTCACCCCACTTCTCCCCCTTAATGTACCACATCCCCCCACTTTTAACCACCATTTCACTAAAAAATCTTTAATATTTGAATAAAATATCCTTTCATTTATTACAAACTGGCAATTTACCCCTTCGTTGCGTGTGTTTTCCAACTCAACTTGTAAGATTACACTAGATTTAACAAAATCTATCGCTGACCTTTTTAAGCTGGACACAAAAAAAGACCCTCCTAAAAAGAGGGTCTTTCGTACTACTTACAAATAAATAACATAGTGGGATCCATCGAATGCTAAATCTTCCTCCAATAGGTCATCAATCCATGCAGCTCCATAATGATTGAGGAAGTAGAACGGGTTCCAGATCCTCTCCTGCAATCCGCCGACAGGATGCAAGCTATTTTCGACACGGTTATATTTACCTATAGTATCAGCATTCTTTCTTGCTAGCTGTTCTTCTATCTTTTTCTGCATAAACAGCAGCTGATCCACTAAAATCTGACGGTTTTTTTCGAAGAGAGGTTTCAGTCCCTCGTCAAGGTGAATCACTTCATTCTGCCATTTTACATGCTCGTTTTCCAGCGATTTAATTATTTCAGAATAATTATTTGGTGTGCTTTTATGAAGTTCCTCCAGATAAGACTCCTTCTGGGCTGAGCAGCCTTTACGGAGAACGTCCTCTATCGATAAATCCATTTCATGCAGCAATCTGTTAATGGCTCCCTCAACCAAAGTAAAGGATAACCGCGGCCATATCGGCGGCATCTGTTCTCCAAGCATACGGAAGACCGGCATAATTTCACTCCAGTAAGCAATCTCCCCCGGACCTCCGATAAAACCAAGCACAGGGAATAATTTTTCTTGAATCAGCGGTCTAGTCACAACATTCGTGCTGAAATTCTCAGGCGTTTTGGAAAGAAGGCGATCCAATTCAGCTTCTGTGAAGGTGATATTTGACCCCTTCCCCTCATATTGATTCGTACCAGGCTTCCTCTCTAGCAAAACCCGATTTTGGGTTGTAGGTTCATAATAAAAGAGGTTACAGCATTCTTCATCAATATCAATGATTGGCTTATAGCCCGATTCCCGAAGAACGGCTTGCTGGTTCAGAACTTCACTGCTGATGCCTCTTCCCTCAAACGCGATTTGATAATAATAAGGAGCGGCCAGCTTCCTGAAATGCGGATCTCCTGAATCGACAAGCAGCAGACCCGTATCATTAAACAAATCATTAATTAGACAGGCAAAGAATTCTGTAAATGTCTCTGACCGTTCAATAGCATGATCCACCCAGTCCATGAGCAAATTAGTCCGGTCAGTTTCACCAAGTTCAGCAAACACAGCCTCTGCCCATTCCAATGCCATATCCCTGTCCAGCTGAATATCAGATACCATCCTCTTTCCAGTCGGCGGCCCAGGGTAAGTCATTTTCTGCATGGAGCTTCCTGATTCCACATACACATGATTAACCTCATTGTAATCATGGTCCTCTCCTGCAATCCAAAAGACGGGAATGACCGGTCTTTTTAATTTTTCACTTTGCTCTTTTGCCAATTTTATAATTGAAATAATTTTATGAATAGAATAGAGCGGTCCTGTTAGTAAACCAGCCTGCTGTCCTCCGATTATAACGAGGGCATCTTTTCTTAACGCCTCAATATTCCCCTTAGAACGTTCTGATATCCCAAATCTCCCCATAAATCCTTCAATATAGGATGCAGCTTCATCACGCGGGAACATTTTTGAATCAAGCCACTCAGCTCGCTCGAGAATATCACCTTCGTCCTGCCAATCATATTGAAAAAAATCTCCCTTCTTCAATACGCCATTTATATAATCTGTAGCAAAGCGATTTAACGCTGGCAGATTCATTTTTATGTAATCCATCAAGGCTGTCTCCTTTTAAACAATTTCATATTATCATTCAGTATAGCATTTACAAATAAAACCACGAAATCACTTGCTTAACAAAATGGCTTGTTAAGCACAGCTGCCTGCAATGGAAGCGAGAACATCCTTGCTTTGCTAAAGTGATTCTATATGACAATCTATAATAACCCTTGCAAACAATCATTATCTCTAGTTCTTTGTCAACAAAATAAAAAGCCGGATGGATTCCAGCGAGAGCAGATTCCATCCATGGCGACTTGGGCCTATATGAATATTCTAATGACTCTCCCTGCCATTCCAGCCAGACAAAGAATGAAGTATGCTGCTCCGAAAAGCAAGAATGTCATTCTCCAAAATCCTTTTATAAAACGACGGAAGTCCACTTCTTCCTTCGCTTTATATTGCACAATCAAAACGATCGATGCTGTCAATGCCAAAATAATGAGAATCAGCCAAATATACGACTCGCCAAGCATTGCCTGTACAGCAAAATGGACCGCCAATATGAGGAAAAATGTTGTCACATCAATGGAAAGCTTCGCTGCTTTACGGTTATTCCCAAATGCTGATTTAGCAATAGTGTAACTTACGATATAAACCAATGCCGGCACAATTACAAATGCCGCAATGAGACCTGCAAATATATTTTCCACTCACATACCCCCGCTCTCTTCTAAGCCTTTTATCATAGCGTATAGCGCTGAGACTATAGCCATCTTTTCTATGCGCTCATCAGCTTCCTCAAGGCAGTATCCAAGAATGGCCTCGATTTCTGTTTTTCTATGCATTTCTAAATCACGGAGCATGGATGATTTGTTTTCCGCTGTTCGTTCACATATTAGAAAGACCTTTTCTTGATATTTCAGATACTGCTCCTTATCGATACCAAGTCCATAGCATACCTGCTCGCATACTTGCTTAAGGATTTGCCGGAAATAAGAATTGGCAATCAATTCTCCATTCTTTACACCGAGTACGGCTGTCAGCGGATTAATGCAGGCGTTTACGATTAATTTTTCGATTAGCCTCGGGTAAATATCCTTCACTTCTTCAATAGGAAAGTCGGCATCCTGCTGATCCAAAAGAGCCGCCTGTCTTTCCCCGCTGTACAAACCAGCTCGTATGACACCCATGCCTGTATGAATCGTTGTTGTCCCGTTTTCACGAAGTGCACCATGCTCTGTTATTCCAACATATACAGAAACGCTATGTAAACAATCTAATTTCTTCAAATGACTCATTCCGTTTTGCAGGAAGAGAAGCGGTGACTTCACACTTTGAATAAATGTAAGGATTTCATCAATCGCACCTTGCTTCACCGTAATAATCAGCAGATCCTGACTTGCTATCGCTTTTGAGTGAGCAAGCATCTCTGCTTTACATTCTGTAAAGACCGGATGAAGACCTTTGATTTCAATTCCTCCGGCGCAGTTTATTTGATCGGCTTGGCTCTTTGTTCTTGTAAATAAAGTAACCTCATGTTTTTTTCCTAATCTCCCGGCCAAAAGCAAGCCGATGGATCCTCCTCCTATAACACCAACCTTCATATATACCTCCATCAGCCCTTTTGTCATAATTGTAGCAAAACCTTTCTTTCATGGAAAGATAGCCAATGACTGTTCATGCCGGGAATTATCCATTCGGCTAAACAATATGAATTTTCCATTATTTTATATATAATGAATACATAAAAGATGGATATACAAACAAGGGGAGGACATGGCATGAGTGTAAATGTTGAAAGATTGCTAGTGAATTATCGTACTTTAGAGGAATTCAAGAAATTTAAGGAATACGGACTGCAGGAACTATCAATGCTCGAGGATCTGCAGGCAAACCTTATTGAGGATGATAGCGAATCACCTTTTTACGGCATTTATTACGGAGATAAGCTGGTAGCCCGGATGAGCCTTTATAAGATTGAATCACGCTTTGATAAATATTTTAATCCCCCGCACGAATATTACGAGATATGGAAATTGGAAGTGCTGCCAGATTACCAAGGCAAGGGATACGGGACCATGCTGGTCGATTTCGCTAAATCCTTCGGTCTTCCGATTAAGACAAATCCGAGGGTACACTCCAGAACCTTCTGGGAAAAACAAGGCTTCGAATCCGTTTCTTATGATGTGGAAAGAGACCTCGGAGAGAACCCGCTTATCTGGAGGCCAGAGGGCGTTAGCCTCTTAGAAAAATAAAACAAACATTTATATCAAAAAAGCACATACAAGCAGTGACCGCCAAAAGTTAGTTTTCCTCTAACTTTCGGGAAACGGCACCCCGGCATGTGCTTTTTTTTATTTTCCCGCAGAGAATCTCCTGGCCTTCTCAAGCACTTCCAATAGACCATAATACTCTGATTCAATCATTTTGTACTGCTCCTCAAGCTTCTTCTTTTCCTCCATCAAAACGTCAGCATGCTTTTTCAGCATTTCATGGGCCCTTTGCAGCTCTTTATAGGAATCAATCGAGTATTCCTCAAGCATTCCCGCTAGCTCTGCTAAATAAGCAATCACCTCATGCAGCGAAAGGTCCTTCCCATCCTCTTCTTCAGCCTTCCCCGCATCATAGTTAGGCACAACAGAACGGTCCTCTTCCGGGCCTGCTTTCTTCATTTCTTTTCGCGTTTTCTTCGCCGCTTCTATCTCCTGCTTAAATTGCTTCCGCACGAACGAATTCCACCTAAACCCGCAAGCTGCTGCTGTTCTGGTGACACCCTTGCCGACTTCCTCAAAGGCTTTCAGCTGTGTACTTCCTTCCTTGATATGCCTCAGTACCACTTCCGCTAAATATGCATCCTCATCCTCTGTCCACCCATCCTGCCTCGATCCTGTCATCTATTTTCCTCCCATCCATTGCATGGTTATATATCCATACTTATGCTGTTGGTAGGAAAGATAGAATGCACAATGATTCTATCAAATGAGGATTTTCTTATTTGGCTAGAAATCGGCTGACTGCCTCTAAATGGGCCGGTTTTTCCCACAGCGCTGCACAGCGGTCTACTTCCTGCTCCATTCTATCCGAAAGGCCAGAGCTCTCCCACTTGCGAATGAGCATCTCTTTATATGCCATGACCGCTTCAGGAGCGTTTGTGATATATGGATTAACCTTCTCTAATATTTCATCCGTCGTTACGGACTTATAGGCAGCTTGGATGAACCGGGTTTGAACTGCCTCCTCAACCGTAATAAACCGCCCGCACATCAGCCACTCCAGCGCCTTTTGAGAATCAAGCTTTTCAAGAAGAAGACTTCCCCCTCCCCAGCCTGTTGTGATTGCCTGGCGGACCTGGATGAATCCAAGCCGGGCACCCTCTTTAGCGAAGCGGAAATCACAGGCTGCAGCCAGCTCCATTCCACCGCCGACCGCCGCTCCATTGATGAAACAAAAAGACGGCTTAGGAAGAAAAGCGAGCTGGACTAAAACCTTAGACATCTTTAAGAGCATATACCGGGCTTCTTCATATGTATGCAGCTGATGAAATTCCCCTAAATCTCCGCCAGAACAGAACGCTTCTTCACCACTGCCAGTCAAAATCAACGCCTTGATTGTCCTATCCTTCTCAGCCATGCTGATAGCCTCAGATAATTGATCCATCATTTCGAAATTAACCGCATTGCGCACCTCAGGTCTGTTCAGTGTCACATATAAACATTCTCCCAATCGTTCATACTTAATCACTCTCAAAAAATCTCCCCCCATTGTCTTGACGCCATATTCACAACAACAAAAAAACACAGGTCTCCCTGTGTTTTCTCGAGTTGATTATTTATTTACAACTTCTTTTCCTTTGTATGTTCCACATGCTT
>X410_Impala__coassemble_23_pt1 | contig 44586 bp, 46 predicted proteins | sample X410_Impala__metabat2_high_PE_006 | metagenome-assembled genome bin X410_Impala | reverse complement strand
GTTGGGGTGACAGTATGAGAGAAAGAAGTAAGCATGTATGGCTAGGGGTATGCGGATTGGTTATAGCTGATGATGGGAAATGGCTCGTTGTGAAAAAGACATATGGAGGGCTGAAGGGGAAATGGTCCTTGCCCGCAGGGTTTGTGCAGCCAGGGGAGACAGCTGATGAAGCGGTGGTACGTGAAGTGAAGGAGGAAACAGGCATTGAGACGGAAGTGATTGGGCTGTTTGGGCTGCGGACAGGGGTCATCAAGAATCAAATTAGTGATAATATGCTTATGTTCTTGCTGAAACCGACTTCCAATGCTATTTATGTTCAGGTGGAAGAATTATCAGAGGCCGTTTTCATGGATGAGCAGGATATCAAGAAAGACCCTAATAGTTCCGTTCTTTTAACTGAATTGAATGAAAGGCATGCTTCCTTACATAAGAAACCATTAGAAGGGAAAAACCCGGGGGATATATTTCACTATACATCCTATAAATTATTCATTTAGTAAGAGAATCGAAGCATTTTATTGAAAAAGAGGGTTGTATGCGTTTACATGAAGCTTATTGAGGATTTGAAGTGCTTTTCAAACTCCTCTTCCTGTTATATTATCAGAATATTCAATAATCTTTTGTAGGGGGATGAAAGATGAAGAAAAACAATTATCCATGCCCGTATTGTGCTGGTGCTGGTTATTTTCAGCTATTGCTCGGAGGATCGGAAACATGCTCCTGCTGCAGCGGAAGCGGGAAGCAATCTGAACAGAAATAGAGGAATATGGATAGCCATTTAGGTGAGTTGACCCAATTGACGAAAATTCTTCCATCTTATAAACTTACTCATGTAAGAGACAAAAGAGGGGAATGAATGGGGATGTCAATTCCGTTAATGGTGATTTCAATTGTGTTGTTTTTTATTTTGTTTTTCGGCTTAGGATTTATCCTTAATATGCTTTTCAGAAAAACGTGGATTATGGCTGTGATTTATCCAATCATTGCTTTATATATTACCGGGAATCTTAAATTGAGCGAGTATTTCCTGAACTTTTCTTCAAGCATGAGTTTTCTGTGGGAGAGGGTACAGAACTTGGCTGTGGCAGATGCTGCTATTTTACTTAGCGGTTTTGCAGGATCGATTGTATCAGGTCTTGCCATTCGAGTTTTGAGAGTGATGGGGTATAGAATGTTCTAATCGAGCTTTTAGTGCGTATTCGCATTAAAAGCTTTTTTTTTTGCCAATCATTGCTTATTAATGGAGAACATGCGTATAGAGAATAGAAATGAGTAACTGGGGAAGACTGGTTTGTGTGAGAGGAGTGTATCGAATATGAAAGTATTCCTATCCCTATGCCAGAAAGCAGTGATATGTCTTTTGTTCATCGGCGCGTTGTCGGTAACTTGGTCGCATTTTACGGGCCTAGGAATTCGTGATTACATGAACCAGCCCTTTCTAAATAAGCTGTTCGGTTATATGGAGCCGATTCATCTCGAGCAAACAGCGGCTGCATCGAGTCTAGAAGAATCAAAGGATTGGAGTCAGTACCCTGCGTATGAGGTAATTGCGACCGGATATACAGCAGGTTATGAATCAACAGGCAAAAAACCTGGTCATCCAAGTTACGGAATTACCTATTCAGGGGTAAAAGTAAAACGTGATTTATACTCAACAATTGCCGCTGATACGACTGTATTTCCGATTGGCACCATCCTCTTTATCCCGCATTATGGGTATGGGGTTGTAGCGGATACCGGTTCAGCTATTAAAGGGAATAAGATTGACCTCTACTATGACACGGTTCAGGATGTCTATCAGGAATGGGGCAAGAAGAAGCTGGAGGTTTACGTGATTAGCTTAGGAAAGGGCAATCTGACGGAAGAGGAATTGACTTCCTTGAATGACACAGAAAGTCTCCAGGTGTTTAGAAACCAAATGAACAAGAAAAAATAATCTCGCTGTATATGCAAGTGGGCCTTCTTTATTTGAAGGTTCATCTTGCTTATTTTTATTGGTTTTACATGCAGTTTCAATCGCAACAATTTTTCGAATCTTATTTTATAATAAGGGAAGAGGAGGAATGCAAATGTTTATCGTGAAGAATGAAAATCCATCCGTATTGTCTATTCCCGTGCTCGCTACAGGTGTGTTCGGGCATCCTGTCACATTGTCAGCAAACTTATCCGAGGGAGATCGTCTCTTGAATGGAAAGCTGCAAGAGTTAGCTAAATCGGGTGATGTATCTGCGAAGAAGAAACAAATTTCTCATGTACACACATTGGGACTATTGAAACCAGAACGTCTAGTGTTTGTTGGTCTGGGCAGACAGAAGGAGTTGTCATTTGAAATTCTTAAGGAAGCCTTCGGCGCACTTTTCCAGGACATGGAGAATAGGGGCTGGACCCATATAGCCATTGATTTAGAATCCTTTTTGACAGAGACGATTACTCCTGAGGAAGCGGCCTTTGCCTTGAGTGAAGCATATTCTCTGTCGACCTATCAATTCGAAGGCTATAAAAAGAGAAAGAATGAGCAGCCGCGTCAAATCGAGGAAATTACGGTCTATACTGAGAACGATCGGGCGTCGATTGAATCCGCGCTGTTTGTCGGTCATACATATGGAAAGGGGACAAACTCTGCACGTAATCTGGTGAATCTGCCGGGCAATATGCTCACTGCAACAGATATGGCTAACTATGCTCAAGGGCTGGCTGAGAAATATCAATTTGAATGTGAGATTCTGGAGAAAAGCGAGATGGAAGAACTCGGAATGGGCGCCTTGCTCGCAGTCAATCAAGGGTCGACTGAACCGCCTAAGATGATTGTTCTTAAATACCAAGGTAAAGAGAAATGGACAGATGTAATTGGCCTTGTCGGGAAAGGAATCACCTTTGATACAGGGGGCTACTCTATTAAGACGAAGGCAGGCATTGTCGGCATGAAGACAGATATGGGCGGGGCAGCGGCTGTGCTTGGCGCAATGGAAATCATCGGCGAATTGAAGCCTGAACAAAATGTGGTGGCCGTCATTCCGTCAACAGATAATATGATCTCAGGTAATGCCTTTAAGCCGGATGATGTCATTGTCTCCATGAGCGGCAAGACGATTGAAGTGCTGAACACGGATGCAGAAGGAAGGCTTGTTTTGGCTGATGCCATAACCTATGCCAAGCATCATGGTGCAAACTATCTGGTGGATGTAGCTACCTTAACAGGCGGTGTAATTACGGCTCTTGGCGTGGAAATGACTGGGGCAATGACCAATGATGAAAGCTGGTTTGAGGAAGTGCTTCTTGCATCAGAAGAAGCTGGAGAACCAATGTGGAGATTACCGATTACCGAGAAGGACAAAGCCCGTGTTCGAGGCAGCAAAATTGCTGACTTGAATAATTCACCAGGTTCAGAGGGACATGCCATCATGGGAGGGGCATTCGTGGGAGAATTTGCAGAAGATACGCCATGGGTCCATCTTGATATCGCTGGTACAGCTACAAGACGCAGTGCTTATGAACTCGGTCCAGCAGGTGCTACAGGGGTAATGGCAAGAACACTTGCTACGCTTGTGGAACGCTTTGGCCTTGAGGAAAACGACTAATTATTAGGATAGTCCGGAAGGAGAAGCGCTCTCTCAGAGAGTGTGTTTCCTTCTTTTATCTGAAAAACTTGCCTTGAAGGATAGTTATTCGCCCTTACATGCTCTTGGGTTTATGCATACATAATAGTGTAGGCATTAAACATACAGGAGGTATTCTAAAGATGAATCCAGAAATGATGATGAGCAGACAATGGGGAAGACCATGGGGCAGACCGTTTGGAAGACCATGGGGCAGACCATTTATTGGCCGGCCATGGGGCGGACCGTTTTACGGAGGTTATGGAGGATTTGGTGCAGGATTGGCAGGAGGATTAATAGGCGGAGCATTGGCAGCCCCACTTCTATACGGACCATATGCCGGAGGCTTCTTCTGGTAGAATAACAAATGACCAGCAGGATGACTGCTGGTTTTTACATACAATTTGCAGGAACATATTTAGAGCATGAAGAAATAGTAGGATAGTAAAGATTATAGAAAGAAGGGCATGATTGCATGAAGGATTATAAAGACACATTAATGGGAACACTCGGGATTGATATTTTAGAGGCCGAAGAGGGAAGGGTAGTCGCTACAATGCCTGTTGACCATCGTACCCACCAGCCGATGGGCTTGCTTCATGGAGGCGCTTCTGTCGCTTTAGCCGAAACGGTCGCAAGCATGGGAGGCTTCTTATTGGTCGACTCTGAAAAAGAGGCAGTTGTTGGTCTTGAAATAAACGCCAATCATATTAAGGGTAAGCGGGAAGGAATCGTAACAGCAACAGGAACGGTTCTCCACCGGGGAAAGAAAACGCAAATTTGGGAGATTCGGATTACAGATGAGGAGAATGAATTAATCTGCATTAGCCGCTGCACCCTTGCAGTTATTCAGTTGAAAAAATAAAGCCTCCCGAAATCACTCCTCTCACATGAAGGGTGATTTTTTGTACTCAAACATGAAAAGTGAGCCGCTGCTAAGTGGAAGGACAAAAAAACTGCAGACCCAATCGGTCTGCAGCTTTGAACCGGCTTAATACCCGGTTCTCTTTATTTATTATCTTCAGATACTTGTCTGGACTTGCCCAAATCATCTCGTACAGTCATTTTTGACAGCTTGGCGCCTGTATTGTATGCTGCTCGGCTGATTAAATGCCCGGCCACAGGTGCGGTCATAAAAATAAAGATGACGGCCAAGAGAATCCGGGAATTGAAATGTCCTTTTACGATCCAGAAATATAGGAATGTGCCAATCAAGACAAAGGTAACAGCTAAGGTGGATGTCTTAGAAGCAGCATGGCTTCTTGTATATACATCTGGGAATCGCAAAATTCCTAGTGCGGATACGACAGAGAGCAATGAACCGATGACAACGATAGCAATAAATAGATAACTATAGATCTCGTTCATTTTCGATGATTTCTCCTTTCTCCAGGAATTTAGAAAAAGCGACCGTTCCAGTGAAGGAGAGAATACCAATCAGTAAAATAACTTCTAGGAACATCGAGGTATCCAGCAGAATTGATAATAAAGCAATCATACAGATTAAGTTTGTACCGATCGCATCGAGCGCAATGACACGGTCAGGAATGCTCGGTCCTTTAATGACCCGGTAGACGAGGATACCCATGGAGATGGTAATGCACAATAATGCTAATTGCAGCATGAAATTTAGCATTATTCACTCACCTCCTTGATAATGCGTTCAAAGGAATCGCGGATACCTGCTGTCATTTCGTCGATTTCACCTACATTAAGCGCATGGATATATAAGGTTTGATTATCTGGTGAAATATCCATTACCAGTGTGCCTGGCGTTAACGTAATCATGTTAGCAAGAAGGGTTATTTGCCAATCTTTCTTTAAGGCTGTTTTATAGCTAAAGATTCCAGGCTTTAATTCCAGCTTTGGACGAAGGATTGCCTTGAAGACATCAAAGTTAGCGATGAGTAACTCTTTGATAAAAATCAATATCAGTTTTACAACAGCGACAACCTTTCGCAAGTAAAAAGGAGTATCAAAGAATCTCCTGAACAAGTAAAGAATGATGGCTCCTAATAAATATCCAATGATAAAGGATGAACCCGTCGCAGACGTGGTGAGGAACATCCAGGTTAAAGCCAGAATCATGTTTAATATAATTTGATAGGACATATCGTTATCCCTCCTTAAGTACAGCTTGGATATAGTCTGAAGGGTTCATTAGCACCTGAACAGCATCTGAGACATACGTGTAGACAGCCTCAGTACCAATGCCATACGCAATGGAGATAGCAATCAGAATTCCAATTGGCAACATTAGGAAACGGTTGTCTTTTTTCTGTTCAGCGGCGAGATCATACTCTTTCTTCTCTCCCCAAAAGGCATAGATGAAGATTCTCATGACAGAGTACAGAACAATTAAGCTTGAGAAGAGAACGATGAGCCCTCCTGCATAATGGCCTCCCTTGAAAGCTCCCTGAATGATCATCAATTTTCCGGCAAAGCCGCTGAATGGAGGAACACCGGCCAGTGAGATGGCAGCGATGAAGAACATCCAGCCAAGCAATGGATTATGGTGAATAAGACCGCCCATTCGCTTAATATTGCTGGTTCCGGTTTTGGCAATCATTATTCCAATTAGAAGGAAGAGGGCAGATTTGATCAGCATGTCATGCAGAGTGTACATGACTGATCCAGCGATTGCTTCTGTGTTCATGACAGAGATACCAAACAGGATAACACCGATTGCGACCACGATATTGTAAATAATAATTTTCTTTACATCCATATAGGCCATGACACCGATACAACCAAAGATAATCGTCAAGATGGACAAATACAGCATGATTGAATGGGTGTATTCAGGCTGATGGTAGAAAAGAGTCGTAAAGGTACGAAGGATAGAGTAAATCCCTACCTTTGTCAATAAAGCGCCGAATAAGGCAAGAATCGGAATAGGAGGTGCATAGTAGGACCCAGGCATCCATACATAAAGCGGGAAGATGGCACCTTTTAATCCGAAAACAACCAAGAACAGGATAGCGATGACCGTTATGATGGCTGGCTGTTCAACCTCAGCGATTCTTTGCGATATATCTGCGATGTTCAGCGTGCCAACGACCGAATAAAGCAAGGCAACCGCGACAACGAACAATGCAGAGGCAATAACGTTTACAAGCAAATATTTAATTGTTTCCCGCAATTGGATCTTTGTTCCGCCGATAACGAGAAGAACATAAGAAGACATTAGCATGACTTCAAAAAAGACGAATAAGTTGAAGATGTCACCTGTTAAGAAAGCTCCATTTACCCCGACAATGAGAAACTGTACGAGCGGGTAGTAGAAGAACTTCTCGCGGTCTGCATCAATGTGCTTGAACGAATAAATCAAAACAGAAAAGACAATGATGGATGTGACAAGCACGAGCAAGGCTGACAGCATATCAGCCACAATGCTTATGCCGAATGGAGCATCCCAGTTGCTTGCCTGCAATACTTGTATTCCGTCTGTTTTTACTTCAATGACAAGGCTGAATGCAATCACGATTGAAATGATCGCCGAAATTAGAGAAACAACCCTTTGGACATTGACCTTGCGGGTAAGGAAAATCAAGAAGATTCCCGTCAGCAAGGGAATCAATATTGGTAATATGACAAAATTATTCATAGGACTTATTTCCTCTCAACTCATCCATATTATCTGTTCCAAGTTCCTGATACGAACGATAGGCAAGTACAAGGAAGAAGGATGTTACCCCGAAGCTGATAACGATAGCTGTCAGAATTAAAGCCTGCGGAAGCGGGTCCACATATGACTGCGCATTCTCACTTAAAATTGGGACAGATCCTTGCTTTAATCCGCCCATTGTCAGGATTAACAGGTGAGCGGCATGGCTCAAGAGCCCGGTTCCAACGATAATGCGAAGCAAGCTTTTAGATAACACCAAGTACGTAGCGATAGTAAACAAAATACCGATAACAACAGACATTAAGATTTCCATTATTCACTCTCCCCAATCGTCTGGATAATGGTCATCGTCACGCCAATTACGACCAAGTATACGCCTGTATCAAAAAGGACGGCCGTATGAAGGGATGTATGGCCGAATAGCGGCAGGTCGAAATATTCAAAGGCGTGCGTCAGGAAAGGAGCATCAAAGAATAATGCGCCTGTTCCTGTTCCGACAGAAAATACTAAACCAACTGCTATGAGCAATAAATAATTGATAGGCAGGATAGCTTTAACAGTTTTTAAATCAAAGGCTAAGAGCAATAAGATAATTGCTGATGATGTCATCAATCCCCCGATAAATCCTCCGCCTGGCGTGTAGTGGCCGGCAAAGAAGATATGAATGGAGAATAGGACAATCACAAATGTCGCGACCTTTGTGACGGTTTGCAGAATTAAATCATTTGTTTTTGTTTTCATTCTGCCCCTCCTTTTCTTTCGAGGCGGAGCTTGATCATGGTATAGATTCCGATGGCTGCAATGGACAATACTGTGATTTCAAACATCGTATCCAAGCCGCGGAAATCGACGAGGATGACATTAACCATGTTTTCTCCGCCTGCCTCTTTATAGGTAACCTGCTTGTAGTACTCAGAGATTGAATCGAACAGCTTCGTGCTATGCGATGAAAGCGCTAAGAGTGTCATTGTAACACCGACACCAAGGGAAATGATTAGATTGGTTACCTTAAATCGCACTCTCTTCTCTTTCGGCTTATATTTCGGCAAATGATAGAAGCAAAGCAGGAACAATGAGGTTGATACCGTTTCAATGACAAATTGTGTTAGGGCAAGGTCAGGAGCCCGGAATAAGACAAAGAGCAAGGAAACTGTATAACCGACAGTACCAAGCAGGATGATGGATGTCAGTCTTGACTTGGCAAATAATATCATGATGGAGGCAGTGACCAGCAGGACGGCCAAGATTACCTCATAGATTCCAATTGGGGTAACTGACGTCGTATTAAGTGTAAATGCATCAAGTCTCCATATCATGTAAAGCAAGATGATGAAGGTAAATCCGAAGATATAGATTAAATAGTCACGGATATTGCCGTTCATATATCCGCGTGTTAATTTGTTTGAGCCGATGTCCATCCAGGATAAGCCTTTATTATAGGCATTATTCAATGTGTATCGTTTTGGCATCCACTTGTATATGCCTGTCCAGCTTGGGTAAGTCTTGTAAAGAACGAAACCAAGCGCAACGACTCCGATTGTCATCCATAATTCAGGCTGCAGACCATGCCACATGGATATATGAACATGGTAAGGATCCGCCGCATAAAGAACTGGCTGAATAGCAGCTACTGCCGGCTCAATGATTGTTTCTGCAAGCATATTCGGGAATAGGCCCCAAATAATGACCAATGAAACTAAGATAACTGGTGAGATGAGCATACCGATTGGCGCCTCATGAGGCTTCTTCGGCAATTGATCGATTTTCGCCTTCCCAGTGAAGGTCTTAAAGAACAAAATCATGCAGTAAACGAATGTAAATACGCTCGCTACCCAAGCAATGACCGGGAAAAGAATTCCCCATGTCTCAAGAGATAGGAAATCGGCATTCGCCATCGTAAGCGTGCTCTTGAAGAACATTTCCTTGCTCAAGAAGCCATTGAACGGCGGTAAGCCTGCCATTGAAAAGGAGCCAATCGCTGCGATGGTAAAGGTAATTGGCATGAACGTCATCAAACCGCCAAGTTTGCGAATGTCGCGTGTGCCTGTTTCATGATCAATGATCCCGACTACCATGAAGAGCGATCCCTTAAAGGTCGCATGGTTAATCAAATGGAATATCGCAGCTGCTGTTGCAGCCATATAAACTTTTGAGCCGTCTCCGGTGTAATGAAGAGCTGCTGCCCCCATGCCAAGCATAGACATAATCATACCTAGCTGACTGATTGTCGAGAAGGCGAGAATTCCCTTCAAATCATGCTGGCGAATAGCATTGAAGGAACCCCAGAACAATGTAATAATTCCGACGAGTCCCACGACCCATACCCACTCAGCTGATAAGGCGAAGATTGGGCTTAATCGAGCGACTAAATAAATACCTGCCTTGACCATTGTGGCAGAGTGAAGATAAGCACTGACAGGCGTCGGCGCTTCCATGGCATCTGGCAACCAAATATGGAATGGGAATTGGGCAGATTTAGTAAATGCACCCAGAAGGACTAGAACCATGGAGAAATAAAATAGCGGGTGTTGGCTTAATTCTGGAGCCATTGATATTAATTCACGGATGCTGAAGGTATCTCCCATCACATAAAGGGTAATGAATCCTCCGAGCATGGAGAGACCGCCTAAGAAGGTAATCAATAAGGACTTCTGTGCGCCATATCTTGATTCTTTTCGGTTATTCCAATAACCGATTAGCAAGAAGGAAGAAAGGCTCGTGAACTCCCAGAATGTATAAAGGACAATCAGGTTATCAGATAGGACAACCCCAAGCATTGCACCCATAAATAGGAGCAAAAACACATAGAAATTAACAAGATTCTCTTTCTCTTTATTCAAATAGAAGATTGAATAAAGAATGACCAAGGTACCGATTCCCGTGATGAGCATCGCAAAAAGCAAGCCCAATCCATCTACATACGCATCAAAGGATATATCCAGAGATGGAATCCAGGAAACACTTTCCATGAGGGTTGTATGTTCCTTGATCTTCGGCAGCAATGTGCAAAGAAAAGTGAAGATGGCAATCGGAACTGCCAGCACAAACCAGCCTGTATGTATTTTTCGAGTAATCTTGCCTGTAAACGGAATACAAATTGCCGCAATAAAAGGCAGCAATATGCTCCAGTGAAGCATAGACATAGGAAACCTCCCACACAAGTATTTTTATATAACTCTGTTAAATTTCCTTGCTGAATATTTCGTGCAAAGGATCGCAAAGTTCCATAAATAAAATGAAAAAATACATTAAAATGTACTTTTAGCTAATCTTAGCATAGCAAATTATACCGTAAAATTATATTATCCTGAACTTGAAATGACTGCCATATCCTGCTTGTAAAGGGATTAATATATGTAGGAAAAAATGAAAATTTTTTTTCCAAGCTGCTAAATATACTTGATTTCTTAACCAATTCTTCTACAGATCTGCTTTTCCACGAGTCATTAACCCTATTCTATAGGCGAATGGTGATTGTGTGTCCTTATTATTCTTCTCCCTTTGAATTTTTATGTTTATTGCTGGTAAAGAGGTCGGCTCTTTAATGTGTAATAAATGATGTAATTGCTGTATGGTTATACCCCAATCAACGAGACAAGCTAATGAGTAGTATGATTAATAACAGCACTGGCCAAAAAAGCGCTTCCTTCTAGTGTGTTTGGAAGGGATTTAAGAGCCTTTAATTAACCATTTGCTTTAATTTTTCAGAGGGAATTCTTCGAAAGTTAAGGAAAATGGGATGTATATTATTGGGATGAATAGTAAAATAGTTAAAAAGCCAGTCAGTTGTTTTAGTTTGAAAGCCTCGCTATCATCTTTTGGTATGAATAGGGAGAAATATTAGAAGGGAGAGGGGGGGACTGCATGTTTGAAAGAAGTGCCCATTTATTCATAGACTTTGAGTTTACGATGCCTGAAGGAAAGAATAACCCCGTTGGCTTCTTTCCGGAAATCATTGAGGTGGGGTGGATTCTTGTCAAGGATGACAAAGTTATTGACCAATATACATCCTACGTGAAGCCAGAGGCATTTCCGATTTTAACATCGAGATGCAGGAAGTTCTTAAATATTAATAATGACCATGTGAACCAGGGAATCTCATTTGAGGAGCTTGTGATTTTACTAAAGAAAGTTAATAGTGAAAAGCCAGCGATCGTCACATGGGGAAATAATGATATGAAAGTTTTATCCCAAAATTGTCAGAACCATGGGTTTAAGATGCCGTTAACTGGCAAGAAAATTGACTTATCCATTGAATATAAACGATTCTTTGGCGACAAAAATCAGACAGGCTTATGGAAGGCTGTTCAGCAATACGGAAATACTGGAAATGGCAAGCAGCATCGCGCCTTGGATGATGCGATTAATACGTATCATATATTCCGGCTTGTGGAACAGGATAAACGTTATCTAGATAATCATGAATCAACCACCATTGGTGATATCATCGATTTCTCCACCTTGCTAAATGAACTGAAATAAAAACCAAATCTCCTTTCAAGAAGATTTGGTTTTTTGCTATTAAAGCTGATATTCCAATTCAAGCCGCCCAAGACATTCCAAGCTGCGTGCAGCCCATTCGGATGGGTCTTCCCGTAAATCTTCCTTTAAGGTGAAGAGAGCTCTAGCCAAGGATGCTTTATAGGGAGGAATTTCTCCCTCAAAGGGTTTAACCATATTGGCTGGAACATTTGTCTGCTCTAAATGGGCGAGAGCCTTTCTTTCATGGAAGAAATCCACATCTGCTTGTTTGGGATTGTGCAAGTCCCCCTGCATCGGGTGCTTCAATACAGCGAGCGTCTTTACGACGATATAGCCATTTGGACGTATTTGCGTGATTTCCCCAGCGTATTTCCCTGTTTTATAAAAGGCGGTTACATAATCGCCAACTTGCCATTCGCTCATTTCCATCCCTCCAAAATACTATTACCTCTTCATCATACCTTTTTCCAACAGTTGCATACATAGAAAAGTCTCGTCTTTAGAGGTGCTTTTTCACTGAAAATCGTGTAAAGTGAGAAATTGGAGGCAGATGATGATGAAGATACGACTAATAATTCTTGTAATAATCCTCCTTGGTGCAGCTGCTTGGTATTATTTCAGCAATAATGAGGAAAACCAACAGCATGATACAAATATGCTGAAGCTTGACCAATCTAATCTAGAGAAAGAAGGCGATGATACAATGACAGTATTACCTCAATTCACAGACGTGCAAGGCAATGAGAGACTCGTGGAAATGGTAACGAATAAAGGGTCCATCAAAATCAAATTATTCCCTGAGCAAGCGCCTAAAGCAGTCGAAAACTTCCTGACACATGCGGAGAATGGTTACTATGACGGCCTTATTTTCCACCGTGTCATCAATGACTTTATGATTCAAGGTGGAGATCCGAATGGAACAGGTACTGGCGGTGAAAGCATTTGGGGACGACCATTTGAAGATGAATTCACTATGGACCTTTTCAATTTCCGCGGCGCATTGTCCATGGCAAATGCTGGACCTGGTACGAACGGAAGCCAATTCTTCATTGTTCAAAAAAAGGAAGTAGAATCTAATCTGCGCGGTCAAATGGAACAAGCGGGCTACCCGGCTGAAGCAGTCGATAAATACATGGAAGTCGGCGGAACGCCTTGGCTTGACCACAGACATACTGTATTCGGACAAGTTGTGGAAGGCATGGATGTAGTCGATGATATTGCCGGTACGAAAGTAGGACCGAACGACAAGCCTGTCTATGATGTTGTAATCGAGAAAATTAATATCTTGAATTAATTTGCAGAAACGAGAGCCGCATGGAGATAACTCCATTCGGCTTTATTTTATTGCGGCAGAAGCTCATTCACGTAAATCCGATTCCCTATTCCGATGATTTTTATGGTAAAGTTTAACATATGAGAGGGCGGTGAGGCGGAATGGCCGAAGGTTCGTTTATCTATATAGAGACAACAGATGATCAGCAGATTCTCACAATGAATGAGGAGTCCTTGAGATTGTTGGGAGCGGAGAAGGAATCTTGGAAGATACAAGATTGTTTCAATCAATGGAAGGTCTGCCAAGAATCCTTGATTCAAGCCTCCCTTAATGGTATCGATATGATTTTCATTAAACAATCGAAGCCTAATGGGATGCATGCTTATGCAGGAATCGTTTCTGAGGAGCTTAAGGATCTCACGGTGAAAGTCCGTGAAATGGAGCGGCTCAACCGGCATTTGGATGCCATTATCGAAAATTCATATGATGGTATTTACATAACAGATAGGAATGGAGTTACCCTCCGTACGAACTCTGCAATCGAGCGAATTACCAATATCCCTAAGGAGTATTACATCAATAAAAGAACAGCAGATTTGGTGAAGAGAGGCATCCTAGAGGATTCCGTCACAAATAAGGTGCTTGAGAAGAAGCGGACGGTTTCTGTCATGCAGCTGAATTACCTTGGCAGAGAGACTTTGCTGACGGGCAATCCGGTCTTTAATGAGGACGGCGAAATTGAAAGCGTTGTCACAAATATTCGGGATTTGTCTGATTTGAATCAATTGCAGCAGGCCCTCCGGGAAGCAAATGAATTAAACAAAGATTATCGCATGGAAATTGAGCGATTGCGCGATCATTTGGCCCAAATGGGGGATATGACTATCATTAAGTCTGAACAAATGGTGAAGATCTATGAGATGGCAGCTAGAATTGCCAATGCAGATGCAACCGTCATTCTATATGGTGAAACAGGAGTGGGCAAGGATGTGCTCGCTAAATATATGTATCATCGCAGTGAAAGAAGCAAATCAGGGAAATACATAAAAATCAATTGCGGAGCACTGCCGTCTGAATTGCTCGAGTCCGAGCTGTTTGGGTATGCGGGCGGAGCTTTCACTGGGGCCAATAAAAACGGGAAGCCTGGATTATTTGAACTGGCGGACAATGGTGTCCTATTCCTTGATGAAGTCGGGGAAATGCCAATGGCTCTCCAGGTGAAATTACTGCGTGTTCTTCAAGATAAAGAAATTCAGCGGGTAGGGGGCACGGCTTCCAAAAAGGTCAACGTCCGTATTATTGCAGCAACCAACCGGAATTTGAAGAAGATGGTCGAGGAGGGGGAATTTCGGGAAGATTTATTCTACAGGCTTAACGTAATTCCCATCATGATTCCTCCGCTCAGAGAAAGACGGGAAGAAATTCTGCCGCTGGCAGATTTGTACCTGAGGCAATGCAATGAAAAGTACGGCATGTATAAACAGCTCGATAAGGAATTAAAGACTTTTTTGTATCAGTATGAATGGTCTGGCAATATCCGTGAGCTAGCCAATCTGATTGAACGCATAACTCTGCTTCATTTAGAGGATACTCTCGGCATTGAGCACTTGCCTCCAGATTATCAGCCCTCAGAGCAGATTAATACATCAGAAGAAAGGGCTATTCTCTCCTTAAAAGAAGCGGCCGAGCGTGCAGAAAAGAAAGCTTTAATACTGGCTGCAGAACAATTCGATTCCACCTATGAGATTGCTGAGGCCCTGCAGACGAGCCAGCCAACCGTCGTCCGGAAGCTGAAAAAATATAAAATAGAATTATAACAATGCGTGTCTGGTGACTGCTCAAGATTCAGAAACAGAACCCTATAGGGTTTTGGTTCTGGATTTTTTTATGCGGTAAATGGCATGAAACTTGCAAGAGAATATATGAGTTCTTTCCATAAGGAGATAACGGAATCGGAGGTGCAAGATGGAGAACACAAAGGGGCGAGCTTGGCATCAATGGTATGTGCAGAATGAATTTCATGAAATACCAACTATGGCTTTATATGACGTGCTGGAAAAATCAGCGAGTCAGTATCCCGAGCAGCCTTGTATTATTTTTGAAGATAAAGAATGGAGCTATCTGACGGTCAAGCAGCAAGCGGATAAGCTGGCTGGCGGCTTACAATCGTTAGGCTTGACCAAAGGCGATCGTATCGGTCTGATGCTTGAAAACGATCCCTTCTACATCATTAGCTATTATGCTGCTCAACGCTTAGGTCTGATAGTTGTTCAAATCAACCCTCGCTACACGGTGCGGGAATTGCTTCAGATTGCAGCAGACAGCAGCTGCCGGGCTATTATTTATGATAAAACAGCTGGCCATGTCGTGAATGAAGCTCAGCTGATTTACCCTTTTGAACATTTAATAAGCACATATATGACAGAAGGTTCAAAGGAAGCAAAGACAATTGATGATTTAATGCAATATGGTATTCCTCCAGAGACTAAAGAGGCCATTAATCCAATGGAAGATGTTGCGGTTATTCAATACACAGGGGGAACGACAGGAAAGATGAAAGGAGCCATGCTTACACACCGCAATGTCGTAGCCAATGTTGTTCAGAGCCGGGAAATGTATGGCGATATCATGGTGGAGGGACAGGAAATTGTGCTGACGGCCACCCCTTTATATCATGTGTATGCGATGACAAGCGGCATGAACCTTAGTGTGTATCTTGGGTCTTGCATCTTGCTGTATAAGCGTTTTGAGCCAAAAGCAATTCTTGAAGGAATTGAGCGGTATAAGCCGACCTTCTTTCCGGGAGTGCCGAAGATGTATATGGCCCTTACACAATACCCGGAGATTGAACGCTATGACCTTACCTCTCTTAAAATGTGCACATCCGGGTCCGCGCCAATTCCAATCGAGATTCTCAATCGATTCGAGCGTTTAACAGGAGCTTCTATTGGTGAAGGGTTCGGCTTATCGGAAGCATCGCCAACTACCCACCGCAATCCTCCAAATGGTATCCGGAAGGTCGGAAGTGTCGGAATTCCGGTGCCAGGCACAGACTGCATGATTGTCGATGACAATAATCAGCCGCTGGCAGAAAATCAGGTCGGAGAACTGCTGATTCGAGGCCCGCAGGTCATGAAAGGGTATTGGAATAATGAACTGGAGACGGCTCGAGCGTTAAGGGGAGGATGGCTCTATACAGGTGATTTGGCAATGCAGGATCGTGATGGATATTTCTATATCGTCGGACGCAAAAAGGAAATGGTTATTGTTGGCGGATTCAATATTTATCCGCAGGAAGTGGAGGATGTGCTTTATGGACATCCGGATATTAAGGAAGCCGCTGTGGCCGGCATTCCAGCAGCCGATGCGGAGGAAATCGTGAAGGCCTTCATCGTTCCAAAAGAGGGAATTACGATTGATTTGGAAGAGGTGAAAGGCTACTGCTATTCAAGGCTGACACCATATAAGGTGCCATCAGTGTTTGAAATCAGAAATGAGCTTCCGCGCAATACCGTCGGTAAGCTTTTGAAAAGGACACTAATCAAAGAAGAGCTGGATAAACGACAGGGAAAAGAATAGGAGGAATGTCTAGTGGAGAGGGGTTTATTTGATTTAACCGGCAAAACGGCATTGGTGACAGGGGGAGGTACAGGGCTAGGACGCATCATGGCAGAAGCCTTGGCTGAGTATGGGGCAAATATTGCCGTTTGCTCGCGCAATGTCACACATGGTCTTGAAACAGCTGAGTTTGTCACCGCCCGATATGGAAGGAGGGCGAAGGCATACTCATGCAATGTGGCTGTCGAGGAAGAGGTCATCGAGACAGTGGAGCGTGTAATCGAGGACTTTGGACCCATTCATATTCTTATCAATAACAGTGGTACGACTTGGGGAGAAAAAGCGGAAGAGATGCCTTATGAGGCTTGGAGGAAGGTCATGGATGTCAATCTTGGCGGCACATTCCTGATGTCCAAGTATGTGGGGAGGCAGATGATTCAAAATCGTGAAGGCAAGATTATTAATATTGGTTCTGTGGCTGGCATTAAAGCAGAACCAGCGGATGTGCTGAATGCAATTGGATACAGCACAAGCAAGGCAGGCATCCATCACTTTACGAAGGACCTGGCAATGAAATGGGGCGAATACGGCATTAGCGTCAATGCCATTGCACCTGGATTCTTTGAGTCAAAAATGACCAGGCATGTGCTGAGTGAAAATCAAGAGAAAATCATCCATAAAAATCCTTTGAAAAGGCTTGGAGACCCAGGCTCTTTGAAGGGAGCGGTCTTGCTTTTGGCAAGCAGAGCAAGCGATCACATTACCGGACAAATTATAGCTGTTGATGGAGGGAGCTCCTTATAAGTCGTTGATTCAATTTTGAATGATTGCTCAAAACTGAATCAGTAGATACGTGTTGATTCTGCAGACGAAGGCGTTTTCTGCTTGGCACGATACTTGCATTAATAATAAATGAACCTAAAACTTTTTGTAAGCGATTTCAAATTATATAGGACAGGTGGGAGAAGGATGGATTTAAGATTATCAGATGAGCAAAAAATGGTGAGAAACACAATTAGAAGGTTTGTGGAGAATGAACTGATTCCGCTGGAAAATGAAGTACTAAAAAATGAACGTGAGGGCAGACCGAGCTTATCTGAGGAGAAGCTTCTGGAACTACAGCTGAAAGCAAAGGAATTTGGATTTTGGGGCATCAACACTCCAGAGGAATACGGCGGGGCTGATTTAGGCCAAATGATGATGGCCATTGTTTATATGGAAGTATCGAAAACCTTTGTCCCATTCCGCTTTGGCGGGTCGGCTGATAATATCCTCTACTATGGCAATGAGGAGCAAAAACAAAAATATTTGATTCCGACAATCAACGGAGAGAAAAAATCTTGTTTCGCCATGACGGAGCCTGATGCTGGGTCTGATACAAGGAATATTAAAACAACGGCCGTAAAGGATGGGAATGAGTGGGTCATCAATGGGGAGAAGACCTTTATTACCGGCGGTAATGAAGCAGACTTTGTTATGGTCATTGCCATAACAGATAAGGAGGCTCATGCGAAAACGGGCAGGGAGGGTGTCACCTGCTTCATTGTTGATCGTGACATGGGCTGGAAATCTGAGTATATTCACACGATGGGTGAATGGGGGCCGGCTGGGCTCGTATTCGATAATGTCCGTGTGCCTGAGGAAAATATTCTAGGGGAGCTTCATGGCGGATACAAGCTAGGGCTTGAATGGATTGGATTTGCAAGATGGGTCGTCGGAGCAAGGGCTGTAGGGACAGCAGAACGTCTTCTTCAAATGGCCATTGATTATTCCAAGGAGCGCTTTACATTCGGTCGCCCTATTGCCGATCGCCAAGCGATCCAATGGCAGATTGCTGATTCAGCTGTTGAAATAGAGGCGGCAAGATGGCTGACATTAAATGCGGCCTTCACCCTTGACCGAGGTGAGGATAACCGTCATCTGGCGGCTATGGCGAAGTTATATGGCGCCAATATGGGGAACAGGGTTGTTGACCGTGTCCTGCAAATTCATGGCGGGATGGGCTATACAAGGGAGCTGCCGATTGAGCGCTGGTACCGTGAGGCAAGATTGTGGAGGATTTATGATGGTACAGATGAGATTCAGCGCATGATTATCTCTCGCAATCTATTAAAAGGTCATGTCAAAGTAGGAGATTTCATTTAAGGGGGAAGCGGGATGGAAAAACGTTTTCAAGGCAGAACGGCCTTTATCACGGGAGGATCGCGAGGAATTGGCCGCAAGATTGCTGAAGGGTTCGGAGAAGAAGGGGCCAACATCGCCATTATTGATTTAAATGAGGAAGCTATCGCAGAAACAAAACAAGCCTTTGAAGAGGCAGGATATCCGGTTTATGCGCAGGTGGCAAGCGTGACGGACCGTCAGCGGGTAGAAAGCGCGATGGCGGAGGTGCATGAACAGTTCGGAAGCATTGATATTTTAGTCAATAACGCAGGGGTGATTCGAGATAATCTGCTGTTTAAGATGACGGATGAGGACTGGCAAATGGTCATGGATGTCCATTTGAAGGGGACTTTTTATGCAACGAGAGCAGCGCAAAAATATATGGTCAAGAATCAATATGGGCGCATCATCAACATCTCTTCCACATCTGCATTAGGTAACCGGGGACAAGTGAATTATTCCGCCGCCAAAGCCGGCCTGCAAGGGTTCACGAAGACCCTTGCTATCGAGCTTGGAAAATACGGTATTACAGCTAATTCTGTAGCACCTGGCTTTATTGAGACAGATATGACGAAGGCAACAGCGGAACGGATTGGCATTTCCTTTAACCAATTGATAGAAGCGAGTGTCTCAAAGATTCCTGTCGGACGCTCAGGAAAACCGGAGGATATTGCGAATGCTGTTCACTTCTTCGCCGATGAGAAATCATCATTCGTCAGCGGACAGGTGCTTTATGTGGCCGGAGGACCGAGAAATTAATTTATTTGCCAGGTCTTTAAGAATGAAGGAGTGAGAGATTGATGGAAAAGGAAGCTGTGATTGTTTCTTGTGTAAGAACAGCGATCGGCAAGCAAGGCGGTGCGTTAGCATCCATGCCTGCACATCTATTTGGTGCTGAAGTCATGAAGGAAGCTATAAAGAGAGCCAATATAACAGCAGATATGGCAGAGGATTGTATCATGGGCAATGTGTTAAGCGGAGGCGGCAATATTGCTAGATTGACAGCCTTGCAAACACATCTTTCTCTTGAGCTGCCGGGTGTAACGGTCGATAGACAATGCGGCTCTGGCATTAATGCCGTTACATTAGCCGCACAAGCTATTAGGGCGGGAGATGGTGACATTTATATTGCTGGCGGAGTGGAGAGCATGAGCCGTGCTCCCTATTTGATGGAGCGTGCTGAACGGCCATATAGCCCAGCTCTTCCAAAGTTCAGGAAATCCCGGCTGTCTCCGGATGAGGTCGGTGACCCGCCAATGGGTATAACAGCTGAGAACCTTGTCGAGAAGTATGACATCAGCCGAGAGGAACAGGATCAATTTGCTGCGAGCAGCCAAAGAAAGATGAGGATTGCCATGGAAGAAGGGCGGTTTAATGAGCAGATTGTCCCGATCGCCATCCCTGTGAGAAAAGGGGAACCGATGATTTTCAATCAGGATGAACATCCGCGCCCTCAAACCTCTATAGAAGGATTAGGCAAGCTGGCACCTGCTTTCAAAAAGGACGGTTCTGTGACGGCAGGAAATAGCTCAGGATTGAATGATGCCGCTTCAGCACTGGTTGTTATGTCCAGAGAGAAGGCAGAAGACCTGAAGCTTGAGCCAATGGCCATCATTAGAGAACACGCCGTGGCAGGTGTCGACCCTAATATGATGGGGATTGGACCCGTTCCGGCAGTGAGGAAAGTCTTAAATAAGGCTGGTTTGACATTAGAGGAGATGGATTTGATTGAAATTAATGAGGCCTTTGCTGCACAAGTCATCGCATGCGATCGGGAGCTTCAGCTGAATCCGGAAAAACTGAATGTCAATGGCGGTGCGATTGCCCATGGCCATCCTCTTGGAGCGACTGGTGCTATCTTAATCACAAAGGCAGTGCATGAATTGAAGCGGATTCAAGGTAAATTTGCGCTGGTAACGGCCTGTATTGGCGGTGGTCAGGGAATAGCTGTCATTTTGGAAAGACCATGATAAACATAATGAAAGAAGGGTGAAGTACATGGCTTTGCATATACCTGAGGCAGTTATCTATGCGCGATTCAATGATTCAGATGCATCAGGCTATATTAGCACCATCAGTTATTTCTCCTATATGGAGGAGGCGCGTACCAAATTTTTTGACAGCCTTCAAAGGTATATCAATCAAGAAGAGGTAAGCTTCATCGTTGCGTCTGCTCAATGTGAGTATGACCGCTGTGAGCGGGTGAAGGAACAATTGTCAGTGACAACCACCATTACTCAAGTGGGAAGCAAGAGCTTTCATCTTGCCCATACCATCTCGAATACTCAATCGAGAGATGTTATCGCAAGAGGGAAGGCTGTAATTGTTTGCTTTAATTTTGAAAAACAGCAAACAGTCCTGATTCCCGACAGCCTGAGGGCTTACTTTGAAAACATCATAAGGTAGGGGATTTGAGGAGGGTTCTCCCTCTTCGCTTCACCCAGATAGATAAGGAGGGATTAAATGGAGACGCTTTTACAGCAACTTTTCAATGGATTGACAGTCGGAAGTGTTTATAGCCTTGTTGCACTGGGGCTGACCCTTGTATTTGGGATTTTGCATATTCCAAATTTCGCCCATGGAGCCCTTTACATGCTTGGCGGGTACGTGACGTTGACGATGATGACGAGCCTGGGCTTGCATTATTGGCTGGCTATCCTCCTTTCGATGTTAGCAGTCGGGCTGATTGCTGTCTTGATGGAGCGATTGATTTTTCATCCGCTTAAGGATGCGCCGCCATTGCAGGATAAGATGGCAGCCATCGGTATATTGTTATTCTTGGAAGCCCTAGCTCAATACATTTGGGGAGCGGAGTATCGAACAATGATAACCCCGTATGGGCAAGTGATAGAGATAGGTGGTCTGACCATTACGCTTCAGCGCCTCTTGATTGTTGTGGCCGCCATTGTCATTATGATTGGACTTCATATATTTTTGCGAAAAACAATGACAGGTTCGTCTATCATCGCAATGGCCCAAAATCGGGATGGGGCATTCTTGGTCGGCATTAATGCGAATAAAGTCGCCATGCTTACCTTCTTGATTTCAGGGGCCCTCGCGGCGATTGCAGCCTCCCTGGCTGCACCAATCAATCTTGTCTCACCAGGGATGGGTCATCTAGTTATTTTGAAAGCCTTTGTCATCATTATTATTGGCGGGATGGGGAGCATTCCAGGGGCTATCATGGGAGGCTATATCCTTGGGTTTAGCGAGAGCCTCGGTGCCGCCTATATATCCAATGACTATAAGGATTTAATAGCTTTTGTCCTGCTTGTGCTGATTCTATCTATCAAACCGCAAGGATTATTTGTGAAGGAGGGACATAGCTAGTGAATGGAGTGAACATAAAGAAAATTCTCCTGCCGGCCATCCTTTTGCTCTCCCTTCTCTTTCCTCTTGTCATTCAGAATGAATACTATCTGCATATTATGACACTCGCCTTCATTTGGATTATTGCCGTATACGGACTCAATCTAATTGCTGGGTATACCGGATATTTATCGTTAGCCCATGCTGGCTTTTTCGCGATAGGCGCCTACGCAATCAGCCTGTTGACCGTAAAGGCAGAAATGAATTATTGGCTGGCTTTTCTTCTTTCGGTCTTCATTACTTCCATCATTGGCTTCTTTATTGGCTTGATAGCCTTACGGACAAAGGAGCATTACTTTGCGATCTATACCTTATGTGTTGGCTATATCATTTACTTGGTGATCTATAAATGGGAGGAATTAACGGGGGGAGTACGCGGATTCATTGGAATCCCGGCACCACCTCCAATCGGGTCCATTTCTTTTGATGAGTCAGTCCCTATGTATTATCTGGTCCTGTTTTTCTTAATTATTGGAATGGCAGCGATGTATAGGATTGTCCATTCGTTGTCAGGGCGTACTTATAAAGCAATTCGAAACAGTGAAGATTTAGCGGCATCAATCGGAATTTCCACGATGAAGAATAAACTGGCAGCCTTCGTCTTATCGACAGCATATGCCGGGGTAGCCGGTGCATTATATGCATCTCTCATCCGCTTTATTGGTCCGGATATCGGGTATACAAGCATTATTTTTGATATGCTGATCTATTTGATTATTGGCGGGATTGGTACACTGTCAGGTCCGGTTATTGGAACGATTCTCGTTGTCTGGGTTTCTCAAAACCTTCAATTCTTGCAAGACTATAGAATGCTCATTTTTGGTCCCCTGCTGACCTTCCTCATCATTTTTTATCCGAAGGGGATTGCTGGTTCCTTCATTCAATGGCGCCAAAAGCAAAAAGAGAGAGCCGTTCTGAGGAACAATCCCCAGGTGAGGGGAAAAGAAGCGGATAACAAAGTGTAGGAGGGATGATATGTTTTTAGAGATTGCAGGATTAACAAAGCGATTTGGCGGCTTGACTGCGGTAAATCATGTTGATTTCTCTGTCGAGGAAAATAAGATTAATGCCATTATTGGTCCAAATGGCGCAGGAAAATCCACGTTTTTCAACTTGATTAGCGGATTTCATCCGCCAAGCGAGGGGCAGATACTTTATCAGGGACAGGACATAACCGGGATGCCGTCACATAAAATTGCAAACCTAGGATTTGCGAGAACCTTCCAAACGACTCATTTATTCGAGCAGTCTACTGTCTTTGATAATGTCATGGTCGGGCATCGTCTTAGGACGAAATCGACTCTTGTGGATGCCGTTTTCCGAACACGGCGATTGAAGCGGGAAGAAGATAAGTGTAAGGAAAAAGCGCTTGAGGTGCTAGAATTTACAGGATTATCTCATTTGGCCGATCGAATGACCGCCAATATCTCACAGGAAGAGAAGAAACGCACCGCCTTTGCGCTCGCCTTGGCGACAGACCCCGTCATTCTCTTTCTCGATGAGCCTGCTGCAGGTATTAACCCTGATGAGACAGAAGGGTTGACTGATTTAATTAAGCGCATATCATCGACAGGCATTACGATTTGCCTAATTGAGCATAAAATGCAAATGATTATGAAGCTCGCAGATAAGATTATGGTCTTAAATCATGGTGAGAAAATAGCAGAAGGGACACCTGAAGAAATCCGCAATAACGAGGAAGTCATCAGAGCCTATCTAGGAGGTGAGGCCATTGCTTAAGCTTAAAGAGGTAAATGTGAAGTATGGCCAATATACCGCGGTCAAGGATGCAACGATAGAGGTTGAGAGCGGTGAAATCATTGTGTTGCTTGGAGCAAATGGTGCCGGCAAGAGCACATTATTCCAAGCGGTCAGCGGGCTTCAAAAGATTGCCTCAGGCTCGATTAGTTTCTTCGATGAACCTGTCCATTCTTTGAGTGCAGACCGGATTGTCCAAAAGGGAATCGTTCAATGCGCGGAAGGGCGGAAGCTATTTCCGCAAATGACCGTTCGAGAAAATCTTCAGCTTGGCGCATTTGTTCACAAACGAAAGAAAGAGCAAATCAAAGAAACAATGAATCATGTATATGAATTATTCCCTATTTTGAAAGATAAAGAAATGCATACGGCAGGCAGTTTAAGCGGGGGGCAGCAGCAAATGCTTGCCATAGGCAGGGCGCTTATGGCTAAGCCGAAGTTAATGATGCTCGATGAGCCATCAATTGGCTTGGCCCCCCTGATCGTTGAGCAGATGTTTACCATCATAGAAACCATCAATAAGGAAGGTACAACCATTCTTCTTGCTGAGCAAAATGCAAATGCCGCTTTGAAAATTGCCGATAAGGGCTATGTATTCGAAAGCGGGTCCATCGTCTTATCAGGGACATCAGAAGAGTTAATGACCAACGAGAAGGTTAAGAAGGCGTACATTGGAGCTTGAAATGAATCCAATTTGAAAAGGGGATAGCTATGAAAAAAATTATGATGTTTTCTTTGTTGGGAGCACTGTTACTTGGATTGATAGGCTGTTCATCCAATAGTACGTCTGGCGGAAGCAATGGGGACACAGTTACGATTGGATTCACGGGTCCATTGAGCGGAGCGGCCGCCTATTATGGTGAGCGGACATTACAGGGACTTGAGATGGCAGCAGAGGAGATTAATGAGGCAGGCGGAATTGAGGCGGATGGAAAAACATATAAGCTGAAAATCAAAGCCCTTGATGATAAATATTTGCCTAATGAAGCAGCTGCCAATGCAAAACGCCTTGTGCAGGAGGATAAGGCCCCGATTATTTTCACGCCGCATAGCGGGGGAGTGCAAGCCTTGCAAGTATTTAATGAGCGTGACAAATTTATCGTTGGAGCCTATACAAGTGAACCAGGCGTCGTTGAATCAGGAAATGAACTGACCGTGCAGGTTGCTCCGCAATACAGCGGATATATTGAGCCTTTCACGACCTACTCAATAGAAACATCAGGTAAGAAATTGGCTATGCTGCCGCCTGCAACAGAATATGGGAAGGATTGGGCTGAAAGCCTTCAGCCTGAATGGGAAAAGCAAGGAGGAGAAGTCGTTTATCATTCAGCGATTGACTTTGCAAAGGATACTGATTTCTTTACGATCATTACAAATGCACTCAAGAATAAACCAGATGTACTATTTATTGGAGGAGCTTCAGAGGGGACCGCAAAAGTGGCAAAGCAAGCTAGGGAACTAGGTTTTAAAGGCGGGTTTATTGTGATGGACCAAGCGAAATTCGACCAGATGAAGACCATTACAGGCAGCTATGAAACATTCAATAACTCCATTGGGGTGACACCATTAATCTATTCTGACTTCCCGGGGACAGATGAATTTTTGGAAAAATACCGTGATAAATATGACGGTGTGGACCCAAGCTCCGAGTCTGCTCTCGACTATATCGCCATATACGCCCTAGTCGGGGCTATGGAGGCTGCGGGAACGGTGGACGACGCAGAGAAGATCAGAAGTCATGTTCAGGATGGATTGGATAGTATTCCAGATGAGAAGAAAGTATACAGTATTCCTAGTATTACAAAGGAAGGCTCTTTTGAAATTGATCGAAGGCTAACGATTATAGAAGACGGGGAAGTCAAGGAATATAAAGAATAATACTGTGTGACAATGAGGGGCCTGAGCGGTAGGCTCCTTTTCTTTAGCAAAATGAGCCCAACTGAACACGAATAAATGCTATAATGTGGTGTAACATACAAATGTTTCCTTGAGGCGAAGGGGGTATTCGATTTTATGCCGCAATCCATCTTCTTTATCATGGGCTTATTTTTATATTTTCCTGAGGATAAGCGTGAATATATTCCGGCTGGCCTGACGATGGCAATTTTTCTCATTTTTACCATTATGACGATGAGATTTATCATTTTGTACAACCGAAAGGAAGTACAAAAGGCAAAGGAATTTGAGGAGCAGCTCAGAAAGAAAAATATTATTGACTAAATATTTGCTGCACTTTGGGAGTGCAGCTTTTTTAGTGAGGGGCTGGCTTAAAAGGGTCAGCCTTTTCGTTTTGGGGAAACCTCCTCAGAGGGACACTCATCCAAAAAAGGGCCAACCGCCAATAGTGTAAATGGATCGCTCTTTAATCTAGGCGCTTGCCCTTCGTTTTCAAAAATAATCCGGGATGAAAAGCAATACGTAAGCTCTTCATCCTGGAGATTATGTCATTAAATTAAATCATCAAAGGCTGTATATAGTCGGTTAAGTCCTTCCTTGACTGTCTCTGGACTGCAGCCAATATTCATACGGACAAACCCGCTGCCGGCTTTGCCGAACTTTGCCCCTGGTTCAAGAGCAATCCTCCCTTTTTGGATGAGGCGTTTGGTTATTTCACTATCGGTAATGTCTAGTTCGCGCAAGTCAATCCAAACGAGGAAGGATGCCTCAGGTTTAATGACCTTTACGGCAGGCAGTTTGTCGTTAATGAAGCTTGTTACAAGCTCGACATTGCCTTCGATGACCGAAACAGCCTCCTTCAGCCAATCGGCACCATATGTATAAGCGGCTTCCATCGCTGGGTAGGCTAAAACATTGAGACCGTAGAACCCTTGCTTTAGGAATTGTCCGGTCAGTTTCTTCATGATCTCCGGATTTTCAGCGATGGCAAGAGATGCTTGCAGACCTGCGATATTGAATGTTTTACTTGGCGCCATAAGCGTGATAGAGTTCGGATTTAATTTTGCGATTGGTGTATGCTCATTCCCATATAAATTTAAATCAGCATGGATTTCATCTGAGATGATGAGGACATCATATTCTTTGCATAATTCAGCCATGCGGGTAATATCAGCCTTGTCCCAAACCATCCCGCCAGGGTTATGAGGGCTGCATAGGATAAAGAGCTTGACGCCATCTTTTAATTTATTCTCAAAGTCTTCGAAATTAATTTCGAGGCGGTTATCCCTAATGATGAGCGGATTATCGACCAGCGTCCGGTTGTTCTCGTTAATGCAGCTGTAAAAGGGAGCATAGACTGGTGATTGAATCATGATCTTATCTCCTGGTTCTGTGAATGCATTAATAGCTGCCGCAATAGAAGGTACCACCCCTGAGCTGAAAAAGACTTGATCCTTATTTATGGTCCAATTATGCTTATCCTTGATCCAATTGATGACGGCATCATACAATGAATCATGCGGGCGGGCATACCCAAATATGGGATGGTTCACTCGTTCAATCAATGCTTCCTGAACTTGATGGGGTACACCAAGGTCCATATCCGCTACCCACATCGGCAATAGACCTTCACCATTGAATAAGACATCGGCGTGGTCCCACTTCAGGGAGCCAGTTCCTCTTCGTTCAATGAAATTTATATTCGAATTGTCCATACTATTCCCTCCATCCATCTAATGTCTGTCTATTTTAGCATACTAAAATATAGAGCCTGAAAGATGTTGCCTGTAATTAACAATCTGACTATATAGTATATTGATTGAATTTCTTACCTAATTAATGCTATGAATGATATAATATAAAAAGTTTAGACTAAATTTTCAGTCAATTAGAAAATGGAGGTGGGGTCAATGCACCTTACTGATAAAGAAATCGAAATTATGAAGATTGTGGAAGAAAATGCGAGGATCTCTGTTGACGATATAGCGAAAATGACAAGCCTCACGGTTTCGGATGTGGAAGTGACACTGAAGAAACTGGAGGATTCCAATATAATTGTCCGTTATGCAGCCCTTGTGGACTGGTCGAAGGTGGAGGAGCATGAGGGCGTGACAGCTATGATTGATGTGAAGGTAACTCCGAAAAGAGGCGTTGGGTTTGATGAGACGGCGAAGCGGATTTATCGATATGAGGAAGTGTCATCTGTCTATTTAATGTCAGGCGCCTATGATTTATCTGTCGTGATTGAAGGGAAGTCCATGAATGAGGTAGCCCGATTTGTGTCAGATAAACTGTCAACGCTTGATTCCGTTATTTCGACGACTACTCATTTTATCCTTAAGAAATATAAGCATGATGGAACCGTGTTTTCTCCTCCGGAAGAAGATAAAAGGATAGTGGTATCACCATGATTAAAACGAATTATGTATCAGACACTGCGCGCAACATGAAGCCTTCCGGCATTCGTAAGTTTTTTGATTTGGCATCTGGTGTTGAAGGGGTTGTTTCTCTTGGTGTGGGGGAGCCTGACTTTGTCACTCCGTGGCGCTATCGGGAAGCAGCCATCAATTCACTTGAGGAAGGCTACACCTCTTATACGGCTAATGCGGGATTGATACAATTGAGGGAAGAGATTGCTTCCTATATGAGCAGGCGCTTCCATGTTAATTATGCGCCTGACAAACAGATCATTGTGACAGTCGGGGCGAGCCAAGCGATTGATATTGCTCTTAGGGCCATTTTGAACCCTGGTGAAGAAGTGATTGTTGTGGAGCCTTGTTTTGTCTCTTATGCACCGCTCGTGGTGATGGCAGGCGGGAAAGCAGTATCGGTTGGGACAACGAAGGAATCGGATTTCAAACTGTTGCCGCAGCAGCTGGAGGCAGCTGTCACACCAAATACAAAGGCGATCATGATTTGTTCGCCGAATAACCCGACTGGAAGTCAGCTTTCCAAGGATGACCTGGAGGCGCTCGCCAAGATTGCCATTAAGCATGACCTGGTCGTCCTGTCTGACGAGATATATGCTGAACTTGTGTATGATGAGGAATACACTAGCTTTGCCTCGATTGAAGGGATGATAGACCGGACGATTCTTATTTCCGGTTTCTCTAAAGGGTTTGCCATGACAGGCTGGCGTCTGGGATTTGTCTGTGCCAATGAGGAAATCACCGCAGCCATGCTGAAGATTCATCAATATGCCATCATGTGTGCTCCGACGGCAGCGCAGCACGCGGCCCTTGAAGCGCTCCGCTATGGCTTTGATTATGTGGAGGACATGCGGAGAAGCTATTTGCATAGACGGAATTATCTAGTTGAATCCTTCAATGAGATTGGGCTTACTTGTCATAAGCCAGGCGGAGCCTTCTATGCTTTCCCATCCATTGAGAGCACGGGGATGACTTCAGAGGAGTTTGCCGAGAGGCTATTGCTTGAGGAAAAGGTAGCGGTTGTGCCGGGTGATGTATTTGGACTCGGCGGAGAGGGGCATATCCGCTGTTCATATGCAACATCCATGGATCAATTGCGTGAGGCGGTAACTCGTATCGAACGCTTTATTAAGAAACAAACTTCCTAACCATAAAAAACGGCCATGCGGGTTAAATGAACCGCATGGCCGTTTTTTCTTATTTAACTCACTGGAGCAGAGAGCATTTGAATCATGCGCAAGAAATCGCGCTCTTCGATATTCTGTGTATTTCTTAGAATGAGCTTTGCCTTTTTTTGTCCCATCTGTTGAATAAGGATTTGTAATTCATCATCAATCTGACAGGGACCTGTTGACGAGGAAACCTGTTCAATCAATTCAGAAGCTGGGCATTCAAGCGCAGATGATAGGTTTAAGATAACTTGAAGGTTGGGAATCAGTTCATTTGTTTCAATCTTCCCTAGCTTATGGGTGCCGATTCGGGAACGCATGGCAAGCTCCTCTTGACTAAGGCCTTTTTCCAGCCGGTGTGCACGTATATTTTCACCGATTGACATATCCAATCCCTCCCAAGCTCTTTTCTTTTATTTTACCATTATTATGCAGGTGAAACGCTTGTGAATTGTTACAATATTCCAACTGAATAAAACAGAACAGCAAGGATTGCTATAGGGCAAAGATAGCGGACGGTGAAATACCAGGCGTTAAAAAATGAAGCTGAAATCGTTGATCCTTTTTGCAGCTCGTTATAAATGGCCTTCCGATCCATGGCATATCCGACAAAGAGGGATATGAATAAAGAGCCAAGCGGCAGTGCGAGATTTGATGTAATATAATCAGCTAAATCAAAGATTGTTTTCCCAAAAAGAGTGAAGTCGTTCAGTATTCCGAACGAAAGGGCACTGGGAATTCCGACAAGGAAGGTGACAAATCCAGCAATCCAGGTCGAGCGTTTTCGTCTTGAAGGGTTTTCGCGTGAAATGACAGATACAGTGATCTCGAGAATTGAGAAAGCCGAAGTTAAAGTCGCGAACAACAGCAATATCATAAAAATGAAGAAGAAAACTCCTCCATACGCCAATTCATTAAAGACGGCAGGCAAGACGACAAAGACAAGACCAGGACCAGAAGTAGGGTCAAAGCCAAGAGCAAACACAGCTGGGAAAATCACAAGTCCAGCCAAGATTGAAATAATAATATTCAATCCTACAACCGATAGGGCAGAACGACTTAAATCCTCTGAATCATTCAAGTAGGAGGCATAGGTAACCATCACTGACAGTCCAACACTTAAGGCAAAGAAGGCTTGACCCAAAGCTTCCAACAAGGATTCAGCCGATAATTTCTCAAAATTCGGCTGAAGAAGGAACTTCACACCTTCCATTGCCCCATCTAAAGTAAGGGAGCGAATGGCTAGCATAAGGAACAAAAGAAATAGGGCTGGCATCATGACCTTGCTCGCCCGTTCAATCCCTTTATGAATTCCGCCTTGGACGACAATGATGGTTAAGATCATAAAGATGATTTGAGCGACCAAGGATTCGATAGGGTTTTCAATGATTTGGGCAAATAGCTGATCAAATTGTCCATTTGCTGTCACCATGCCAAACAGAGCTCTGCCTAAATAGGATAAAATCCAGCCGCCGACAACACTGTAAAACGATAAAAGCAATAAGGAAGCTGCCACTCCGCCAATTCCAAGGAGCTGCCAGCCCCGCTTGGGGGATATGGCCGTATAGGCACGGATGGCATCCTTTTTGGCGTGCCGCCCAATGATAAACTCAGACATCAGGATTGGTGCGCCAATTAATAGCGTAAAGACAATGAAGAGAATAAGAAAGGCGCCTCCGCCATTTTCGCCAGCCATATAAGGGAATTTCCATATGGCCCCAAGACCGATAGCCGAACCGGCCGCCGCCAGAATGAATCCGACCTTGGATGACCATTGTTCATGTTTTTGCATAAATACTACACCTCAATAATTTGATATAGACGTTTAACTGTTTAATCCTAGCATGAAGTGTTCTTGTTTGGGAAAGATAAAAGATCGTTTTCCATGTTTATAACAGAAAAAAAGGGGAATGAATCTTACAAATCAGACAGTTTTTTGATATTGGCTAAATTTTATGATATAATTTTATATTGCGTATTATAACGAGGATTAAATACATTATTGGGAGTGTTATTATGACTGCAAAATATGAAGCAGGACAAGTTTTGACAGGTAAAGTAACGGGCATTCAACCATACGGCGCTTTCGTAGCATTGGATGAATCCACACAAGGACTTGTTCATATATCTGAAATTACTCATGGTTTCGTAAAGGATATCAATGACATCCTTAAAGTTGGGGATGAAGTAAACGTTAAGGTTTTATCAGTGGATGAAGGAGCAGGCAAAATTGCCCTATCTATTCGTGCAACTGAAGAGGCGCCGGCAGAAAAAGCGGAAGCACGCAAGCCTAGGAGGAAAGCGCCGCAGCAAACGATGAAGACACCTCCAGCAGAAACTCCGCAAGGCTTCAATACGTTAAAGGACAAGCTTGAAGAGTGGATTGAACAATCTAAGCGCGAAGACTTAATCAAGAAGTAATGAATGCGAAACAGTCCCAGGGTACTATCCCAGGGGCTGTTTTTTTTGCCTTTAAAAGAAATACAAAAATTCAAACAGTCTTAAAAAACATTAGGAATATAGAATGGAATGGGAGATAATAGCATTATAGGTTGAATATTCATTTTATTAAGAATTAGCTGATTCATTAAACGTGAAAGAATGAACATAAAGGCGTATGATGAAGTAGAGGACTGTTATGATTGGAGGATTTCTGAAATGAAAAAATCTGAATCCAGTAAGTTGATTGAACAAACTGAAAAGTATGGAGCTCGAAATTATAATCCTTTGCCAATCGTTGTTTCAGAAGCGGAGGGCGTATGGATCCAAGATCCTGAAGGAAACCGCTATATGGATATGCTGAGTGCTTATTCGGCTGTCAATCAAGGACATAGACATCCCAGGATTATTCAAGCACTCAAGGAACAGGCTGACCGTGTTACATTGACATCCCGTGCTTTTCATAATGACCAGCTCGGTCCCTGGTATGAAAAGATATGCCAAATTACCGGGAAAGAAAAAGCTCTGCCGATGAACACGGGGGCAGAAGCAGTCGAAACTGCCTTTAAGGCAGCCAGGAGATGGGCATACGATGTAAAAGGGGTGGAGGATGGCAAGGCAGAAGTGATTGCCTGTACAGGCAATTTCCACGGAAGAACGATGCTTGCGGTTTCTTTATCCTCTGAAGAAGAGTATAAACGCGGATTTGGGCCAATGCTGACTGGAATTAGGCTAATCCCGTTTGGCGATGTTAAAGCGCTTGAGGAGGCCATCACACCGAATACGGCTGCTTTTCTTTTTGAGCCGATTCAAGGGGAGGCCGGTATTAATATTCCTCCTGATGGATTCATGAAAGAAGCTTATGAGCTTTGCAAAAAGAATAATGTTTTGTATATCGCTGATGAAATTCAGGTTGGTTTAGGACGAACAGGCAAGATGTTTGCCTGTGAATGGGAAAATGTCGTTCCGGATATCTACATATTAGGGAAGGCTCTTGGGGGAGGCGTGTTCCCGATTTCCTGCATTGCAGCCGACCATGATATCTTGGATGTTTTTAATCCGGGTTCGCACGGCTCAACCTTTGGAGGAAATCCGCTCGCTTGCGCTGTCTCATGTGAGGCACTTGATGTCATCGTCGATGAACGTCTTGCTGAACGCTCGCTTCAGCTTGGGGATTATTTCAGAGAGGAGCTCCGGAAGATAGCTAATCCAATCATTAAGGAGGTCCGCGGCAAAGGATTATTCATCGGAATGGAATTATATGGTGAAGCTCGTCCTTACTGTGAAAGATTGCAAAAGGAAGGATTATTATGTAAGGAAACACATGACACCGTGATTCGATTTGCTCCGCCACTCATCATATCAAGGGAAGATCTGGATTGGGCCATCGGCAAAATCAAACATGTCTTTTCTTCATGAATTAAACGATGAAGAAGCCCATCCACCAAGAGCGGATGGGCTTCTGCTGCTTGCTTTATTTAAGACACACGCTGTGTGCTGACTTCTTCACTCGGTTTAAAGAGGAGGCCGAGATTAATCAGTCCGGCAATTCCAACGAGGGCATAAATAACACGGGCAAATCCGCCGGCTTGGCTTCCGCCGCCAAATACGGTTGCCACTAAATCAAATTGGAAAAATCCAATTAGTCCCCAGTTGATTGCACCAATGATTGTTAATAATAGTGCAGTACGTTGAATCCAACTCATTTCAATTCCTCCTTGAAGGTGAATCTTACATTTATAGAATGGATTATCTTATTGAAACTTATACATGATTTATGTTTCTTTCAATTGAAAAAGAGGAATGGATACAATAAATATCAAGATTGCTCAAATATGTTTTGGGTTGTCAATATCAAAGGAGTGTCATCATGCAAAATTTTGCTTTTTATAATCCAACCAAGCTTGTTTTTGGGAAGGACACGGTTGAACAATTAGCCGACCTAATCCCGGCGAAAGTGGAGCGGATCCTCTTGGTTTATGGAGGGGGAAGCATTAAGAAAAACGGTTTATATGACCGTGTCCTTACCCAGGTTGAAAAGAGGGGTCTTAATTATCACGAATTACAAGGCGTTGAGCCGAACCCTCGACTTAGTACGGTTCAAAAGGGTGTAGAAATTTGCAGAAGTGAAGGAATTGAATTCATCCTTGCCATTGGGGGAGGAAGCGTTATTGACTGTACAAAGGCAATAGCGGCAGGAGCTCTATATGAAGGAGATACCTGGGATTTGATTACGAAGAAGGCTCCTGTTGAAGCCGCTCTTCCGTTTGGGACAATACTGACGATTGCAGCGACTGGATCAGAGATGAATTCAGGCAGTGTCATTACCAATTGGGAGACGAAGGAAAAGTATGGATGGGGCTCTGTCTATACATATCCTCAATTCTCTATCCTAGATCCAGTTAACACATTTACCGTTCCTAAGAATCAGACGATATATGGGATTGTAGATATGATGTCTCATGTGCTTGAAACGTATTTCAATCATAATGAGAACACTCCTCTGCAGGATAAGATGTGTGAATCCGTATTAAAGACAGTGATGGAAACCGCTCCAAAACTGCTGCAGGATTTAGAAAATTATGAATTGAGGGAGACCATTTTGTACTGCGGCACCGTTGCACTAAATGGTACTTTGAGTGTAGGAATCCGCGGCGATTGGGCGACCCATAATATTGAGCATGCGGTTTCAGCCGTATATGACATTCCGCATGCCGGAGGGCTTGCAATTATCTTCCCGAACTGGATGGAGCATTGCATGAATGAGAATCTCCAAAAATTCGTCCGCTTAGGGGTAGAGGTATTTGATGTAGATCCTGCAGGCAAATCGGATGAGGAGATTGCTAAGGATTGTATTCGCAACATCCGCTATTTTTGGACAAGCCTTGGGGCGCCATCTTCCTTGGCTGATTATGATATAGATGACCGTAATCTTGACCTGATGGCTGATAAAGCCATGGCAAATGGCGAATTCGGCAACTTCAAGAAATTGAAGAAAGAGGATGTTTTGGCCATTTTACGTGCATCTCTGTAATAGTGGAAGGATATCTAATAAGAGAGAAAACGGCTTAAAAAAGCTGTTTTCTCTCATTTAAAGCCGTTACCTCCTCTTTTTGTTATATCCCTAACTTGATTATCGGAAATGGATTCTGTAAAGTGTTTTATGAGTAAACTAAATGGAGGCCTAGCAATGACTCATATTAAATTTGATTATTCCAAGGCATTATCTTTTTTCCAAGAACATGAAGTAACGTATTTGAAAGATACTGTGAAACAATTGCATCATACAATCCATGAAAAGACAGGTGCCGGCAGTGACTATATCGGTTGGCTTTCCTTGCCTTCAGATTATGATAAGGAAGAATTCTCACGCATTAAGAAATCCGCTGAGAAAATTAAGAATGATTCGGACATCCTTTTAGTTATTGGAATAGGTGGTTCTTACCTAGGTGCAAGAGCAGCTATCGAGATGCTTCAGCACAGTTTCTATAACTTACTCCCAAAAGAAAAGCGCAATGCCCCGCAAATCATTTTTGCAGGGAACAACATCAGTTCTACATATATGAGAGATATTATGGATTTATTGGAAGGCAAGGATTTCTCCATCAATGTCATTTCTAAGTCTGGTACAACCACTGAGCCGGCGATTGCTTTCCGTATTTTCCGAAAATTACTAGAAGAAAAGTACGGAAAAGAAGAGGCGAAAAAGCGGATTTATGCGACTACGGATAAAGCGCGCGGCGCATTGAAAACCGTGGCAGATGAAGAAGGGTTTGAAACATTCGTCATCCCTGATGATGTAGGCGGCAGATACTCTGTCTTAACAGCAGTTGGTTTACTTCCGATTGCAGCCAGCGGTGCCGATATTGACGCCATCATGAAGGGGGCGCAGCAGGCAGAAAAAGACTATTCTGAGTCTGAGCTTGAGAACAATGAGGCATATCAATATGCTGCCGTTCGTAACCTTCTCTATCGCAAGGGGAAAACAATTGAAATGCTCATCAACTATGAGCCATCCCTGCAATACTTCTCCGAGTGGTGGAAGCAGCTATTCGGTGAAAGTGAAGGGAAAGACCAAAAAGGGGTTTATCCATCATCAGCGAACTTCTCAACAGACCTTCATTCTTTAGGCCAATATGTGCAAGAAGGGCGCCGAGACATCTTCGAGACAGTTATTAAGGTGGAATCTCCACGTCATGAATTGATTCTTGAAGAAGCAGATAATGACCTGGATAATCTGAATTATTTGGCGGGACAGACTGTTGATTTCGTCAATAATAAAGCATTTGAGGGCACATTGCTTGCTCATACAGATGGCGGAGTGCCGAACCTGGTGGTTAGTATTCCAGCCTTGGATGAATACACATTCGGCTATTTAGTTTATTTCTTCGAAAAAGCATGCGCCATGAGCTGCTACTTAATGGGCGTAAACCCATTTGATCAGCCTGGCGTAGAAGCCTACAAAGTAAATATGTTCGCTTTATTAGGCAAAAAGGGCTTTGAAGAGAAAAAAGCAGAGCTCGAAAAGCGTTTGGAAAAATAATCGTAAGGCAAAACAGAGGGATAGAATAAAATGCATTCAAGCATTTTATTCTATCCCTCATTTATTTTGCTGAAAAGTGGATAGTGCCATTATGATGGGAAGCGGCTGCATTTCCAGACATCGACATAGTTTTACCATACATACCTACAGGTCAGGTGGAGGACGATATGGATACAGTAAATATCCAGGGGGGCTACATATGATTATTCTTCCATCAAGATTGAAAAATACCGTTGTTGCCTATTTGCACGCTCGCAGCCAACTTAGCTCACGGGGATATATCGTCGGCGGAAATTGGGATGTTGATATGGGCTATTTCGATTATCTGCTTGATGATGCAACAAGAACCAATTATTTGCGGATTCCTTTCTATGCATGCAAAGGATCGATTGAGGACAAGAATGGAATTATCAGAATGGGGAATCCATATCTTCTATCGGTATATGACAGGATGGGCTTGGCATACTCAAGGGCAGATAAGGAGGAGAGCGGGATACCGGCAAGCTACATCAATAGAGGGATAGAGCTGCTGGAGCAAGCGGAAGAAGCCCTCTTAGGAAGCTAAGGGGCTTCAATCTGATTGGTGATTACGTTAATGAAGGCCAGGCCGACCATATCATTCGTCTTAATGATTGTTGATGCACCCGCCCGGAGTGCATTCTGTATCTGCTCTGGGGTTAGTATCTCGCTAATACAATAAGCAGAATGATGAACACCTTTGACTGCTAATAAAGAAGTAATGACATACATATCTGACTCTTTCTCTGATTTAGTTGGATCTGCCGTGATGACGACAATCTTGGATGCTGTAACATTGGTTTTCATCCAGCTTTCTTCCATTGTGCTGTCACCGCGAATAAAAAAAACGTTCGATTGGGGGAGGGGGTGTTCTTTAAGGGTTGCATCCATGATGACAATCGGGATTTGTGAATTCCCATGTAATGTATGGATAATTTTTTTTGTGCGCTCGTTATATCCAATTAAAATGATATGGCCGCTTCCTTTGTAGGTTTCAGTTCCAAGTGTAAAGGCTGTTTGTGTTCGAATCATGTGGGAGGCGATGGAGGTGAAATAGTATGCGACAAATCCGCCTCCAAATAAAATGGCGAAGCATGCAAGCCATTTTCCCATAAGGCTCTCCGGAACGATGTCACCATACCCGACCGTTGACATCGTTTGGACGGCCCACCAGATGCCTTCCCCGATAGAATGAAAGGTATTAGGCTCAAGCAAATGGATCAGAAAGCCAAAGAAGATGACTAAAAGGAGAACAACAATGATAAGCCTTATTAAAATGTGAAGCCTATTAAATAAATAATGAATCGTTCCCAATGCTGTCATCTCCTTTTGGGTCTGCCTGGTTTTAATATAAGATTCCATTGCTAATAATATGAACTTTTACCTTCGGAACAATCTTAATATCTTTAAAATCCTTATCCCAATTATAGCCTTTAAATTTCTCTGGATTTTGAACCTGCATAATATGGCCGAGACCTAAAGCATCGCAATTGCTTTCATTCAGTGTTTTTGTGACTTCCTCGGCCATATTTGTCATCTTTTTAGATAAGAATGCTGCCAATTTATCCACATCTCTTTTGTTTAAAATCCCTTTTGTATATTCCGAGATAAATACATTTAATTTTAAATCAATGGTATAAATCGGTTTCCCTGAATCCCATTTAAGCCTGATTTTAGATTTGGATTTATTCGTAATAATGGTTATCTTTTTATTAAGTGTATTTTTAGCCCCCTCATCTACCACTGAAAATTGCGCAGTTTTGCCGCCTTTATTCTTCATAAGCAGCAAGAGGGATGCCTTCTCTCCTGTTAAGGACTTTCCAGTAAATTTACGTTTGTTAAACAGAGCGACTCCTTTAACTTTCAAGCTCCCCTGATTTACCTGTTCAAGGAAAGGGAGCATGATATCTTGACCTGGATCAAACATTGTGGAAAGCAGGTTACCTACTGTTGGTTTAGGAATAAGAGATTCCTTTTCACCGCTAAGGAGCAATTCATTGATTGCATCTGTGATTAAGTTTCCTTGTATGTATCCTTTCTTAAGGAAATCAACCGATTTTCCTTTTGTAATGATGACTTTCGTATTGATATTGCTGCGTGCTTCGCGGAAATATAAATCAAAGAGCGGATAAATATCTTTCTTAGCTAATTCTTCCCCGATTAAGATTACTCTAAGCTTACCCATAGAATATGTACCGGGGGTTATTTCATTTAAAGCAGCTCGCACATCAAGAGGAGTTGTGCCGGTTACCTCATAGGAATTATTAAAAGGTTCTGTCTGGCCGCTGCCAGTGGGCTTTAGTGTACGTACAGTGGATAAGGAATTTAGTTTATCTCCATGAGCATCATAGCCTATACTGAAGGCGAGGCTTTGCTGTTTGAGAAAACTTTGATCCCAGCAGCCAGCCGTTGGTACAAGGAGAGAAAAGAGGCATAGGATTTTTAATAGCTTCATGACTTTCACCTACTAATGTTTTTTTTCCTAATCACAGCAAGGATTAGCAGTAAGGGAGTTACGCCAAACATAGCTATACAATTATAAGGGAGCATAAGGCTCCTGCCCTCATGAAGTGCGTAAATGGATAATTTAGATTGTGAAGCAAGGCAACCCAGAAAGACTAAAATAAAGAGAGATAATAATATCTTTTTATTTTTCTTTTGAATAACCTGTGTCAGACCAGTAAACGCCAAGTGCATATATATGACGAAAGCGGATAAAGATGGGATTAACCATACACTAATCATAAAAATATCTAGCCGTTCAAAAAAGCTAAAAATCGTAACTGTTTTTAAGAGATATAATACGGGCATAATGACTATGTCTAAAGCATATGTCCCTAATAGTGCTATACATGCTGATACGATAAATAGATAAATGAGAGAAATTGTTAATAAGGAATAAAAAACGGCCTTCCCTTTTGCCTTGATGGTGCCACTTGTCTTAGGCAAATAGATCAATATGCAATTAACTCCACTGTAAATAGGTGCAATGTGAATAGCTCCTTTGAATATTTTTGCTAGTGGAACCTCTCCGACTGGCAGCAGGTATGAAAATTGCATATCCGGTATCGCAAAGCAAATAGCGAAGATAAGCGTAATAGTGACAAAAATAGCAATGCTGTTATATCTAGCAAATGCATCTAATTGTGCCATTGCCAGATATAATGAAGGAATCAAGAGAATTAAGTAGATAACAGGTTTCGGTGTTAAGGGCAATACCCATTCCATTGCTAAAAAGCATCCATAAAGGCAAACGTATACAGCAATGAAGAGATAATAAAGGGATAATAATGTATTGAATATTTTACCCATAACTTTGCCCATTACGATCTCCGCAATAGCAAATAAATCCTTCTCTGGAAACCGTTTATGCAGGGCTATAATGACAAAGCATATTAATTGAAAGCCAATTAGTAGAATAAGCACTGAAATCCAAGCATTATTTTTTCCATATAGATTCGCGATATAAGGAAGAGAAAACATCATTATGCCCGTTATTGAAAGGATGATTATACAGTAAAGCTGAAATGGTGATATAGGTTTATCTTTAACTTGCATAGTAATCGTCAGCCCTCCTTCTTATTCGGCAGACTCAATCTTAAGGCTGTTTTTATTGAGCGAAAGAATCTATAAGGTAATACAGATGTCAAATACGGTTGGCCCATGGACTTTAATGTACAAAGATGAATGATAATTAAGGTTATTCCTAGTGTTAAGCCCATGAGACCCAAAATATAGGATAAAACCATGAGCGGAAAGCTGAATATCCGGATGATGAGAGTCATTTCATGATTAGGAATGACAAAGGAAGAAATGGCTGTTAAGGCAATGACAATCAGCATTGTACTCGAGATAAGATTGGCCTGAACAATGGTTGTCCCAATAACTAAAGCTCCGACAACCCCTATGGTAGGAGAAATGGATTGGGGGAGCCTGATTGCGGCTTCCTTTAATAACTCCAGTATTATTTGCATAATCAATGCCTCAATTAACGGGTTAAACGGGATGATTTGCAGGGCACCCTTTACATTAGCCACTAGCGCATCCGGAATGATTTCGAAATTAAAGGAAACGACAGCAATATAAAAAGGCGGCAGTATAATGGTCAAAAATAGAGCGAGAAACCGTAATGCTTGATCAGTATAGGAAATATATATCGGACTTTGAATATCCTCGGGAGCACGGTAAAAGGCAAAAAAGGTTGTCGGTAAAATGTAAACTGTGCTGCTCCCATCTATCATTACAACAACTGCGCCATTAGAGAGATGTTCTGCTACACGGCTAGGGCGTTCTGTACTCAGATATTGCGGGAAAGGAGAATACTTATTGTCCTGAAGATGATCTTGGAGCTTACCTCCAGTGATAGCCCCGTCAACACGGAAGGTTTTTATTCGTTCTTTCACTTTCTCGATAACGAGTGGGTCCGCCTTATTGCCTAGGTAGCCAATTCCCATTCTGATAGGCAATTCATCTCCAATAATGATATCCTTCATGATAAACTGCTCCGTCCGAAGGTATGTTCTCATAAGGCTAAGATTACTTTCATAGTTCTCAATAAATCCTTCATGAGAACCTCTAATCGATTGCTCAGAGGTAGACTCTCCTACACTTCGATGAGCAAAATTGGAGGCATTGGCTGCGTAGGCAGTGGAATCCCCTTCTTGAAATAAAATGAAATAACCAGTCGTTAGATTTTGGGTTATATCTTTCCAGCAATCTAAAGGTTTAATGTCAGGTACAGGCAAATCTTGCGGATGTAAATGATCCTTAAACAGTAGCGGCTTGATGATAAAATTTTCAAGTATTGTTACATCACAAATCGTTTTGATATATACGAGACAATACGTTTTATCAAATGCCGAAAACTTGCGTACAACCAAATCGGTTGCACCTGAGAATGCTTGGGTTAGATAGGCTGTATTTTCTTCAATTTTTTCAGATGGATTTTTTGTTAAATCTTGAGTAGGTTCCTGTTTCTTGTTCCATTTGGAAAAGTTCATTTTAAATCACCACTTATCGCCATTAATGGGGATTAGTATGTGCTGCAGAAAGAAAAATATACAAGAAGAAACGGGGCAGCCATCTAGTGGCTGCCCCGTTTCTTATATCCTTATTTCGTGTTGGGATATTCAATTTGCTTGCGCCATTTCTTTCTCTCCTGCTTGTCCATATACCAAATGGCAATATAGCGGATGGATAGGAAAATAGAAATGGCTACCCCTGAAACGATGACAAAGAGGGCAATGTATTCGTAGAAGGTCAAGGAGGCAAATGCGCTTGTCCAATTGATATCTTTGCTTAAATTCTCAACCATTAGGTTCATGCCGAATATACCTGTGATGACGGAATATAGGGTGAGAATCTGCAGTAAGGAGCTGCTCTGCTTAGTAGTAAAGTTATCCTGGTACTGATAGAGGCTTTCAAGCGTGGTGCGCGTATCCTCATAAAGCAGCTCGACCCGAAAACGCTCCCGGAGCTTAACGAAAATGTCCCTTCCCTCTGAATGGGTCGCTAATTCAAAGAAAAAGTAGTTGGAGGAGAATGCATTGATTGCATGAATCAGTTTCTCGACTTTTTTTGTATCCTGCTCAATACGAATTTCCGAATAATTATTCTCAAGCTTCAGTAAAACAATCTTATGGAAGAGTGTTAGGATCAATCCATAATAAAACTCTCCATAAAAGCTATTGGCGATTCTTGTGAATTCAGTCCCTGTCTGCTTTGTTAAAATAAAAAATCCGCTCGATTCAGGCAGGATATACGTATATGGCGCCCATCGCGTATAGGCTTTTTCCTGAATGAAGCTATGAACAAATTCCTTATTATGTGTACTTATATAAGGCTTATCCTGGAAGAAGCCGTCAAGATTGCCAAGACGGTACACATCCTCTTTTGTAATATCATCATCAAGGCTGATTAGAGCCTGAACATAGAGCCGGTTATCCTCAAAGAAAGGAAAGGACTCAAAATAGGCACTCTTCTCTGATTTATGGCTCATGTATTTTTTGATATCTGGGATGACACATTCAAATATATAATCTTGAACATGTTCAAAGGACTGGCCATTACATAAAACACTGGTGATTGAATTTTTTTCTTCCATTATCCTGAACTTTGCCCCGAAGTCGAGGATCTCTGAATAGGTCAGCTCGCTTTCATTTAAGAGGTCTAGTCGCACATTTAATAGACCAATCTGATAAGGGCAAATAAAGATATCAACGGAATGAATCACAAATTCTGCGGTATAAGATGGAGCTTTAAAGGTGCTTTTCATCCCCAGTGCTTTTGTATACCGCTGAAATCCTTTCCCGTCTTCTTCCTTTGGAAACAAGATACGATTCGTGAAGGGCAGGTAATAATTCTCTAAATCCTCATGGTCAATTTCATATTTTCCATAATAGTCATCTTCTTTCTCAAGCTTATCAAGCCTGAACCATTCATAGCCGTTTTCTTTTAGCTTGTTGGCTGTATCATCCTCTTTTCCTTCCAAAAGAGAGAACGGGAACAAGAATTGAAAGATGGCATGGTTTGCTTTCTTCTCCTTTAATTCAATCTCTTCCATTTATAATCTACCCCTTTATAATGAGTGACCATTATTTACTACCCGATAAAAATGAAGGTTAACCAAAATGATGAAATATTACATTAAATGAAATATTTCACCTGCTTAAATAGATAAAAGGCTGCCGTGAAACCGGCAGCCTAAGCCATTAAAATGAACTATAGGATTCTTCACGTGCGTCAGAAGTTAATGGTGTCCCATAACCATAGCCCGGTGAGGCAAATGGTCCGCCGAATTGGCTGGCATACTGTCCGCTCCAGCCTCCGAGCGGCAAACCATAGAAGTTTCCGTATCCGCCGCTATATGGGGAAACAGAACCATGCTGCGGAAATTGATGATAGGGTTGAGGATGCTGCATGGGCGGGAACATGCCTGGATAGCCTCCTCCATGCCCACCATAGCCACCGTAACCGCCATATCCGCCATGGCCTCCGAAGTATTGTGGGCTTCCATACCCGAAAGAACCTTGCTGCTGTCCATATCCATGCGGATAATTTCCATACTGCTGTTGTTGTGTTGGCATACCATTAGGCATTTACTATTCCACTCCTTATATTTCTCAGTCAAGTGCAGTATATGCCTATCTGTAAATAAAGAGCTTAGCCAAAAGGAAGTTGGGCGGTAATGATTCCGACTGATGGTTTCATCGCTTGCCATTAAGAAAAAAAGAGTCCCTTCTGCCTGAATATTAGCGAGAAGGGACTCTCTTCATATTATTGACCTGGCTTGTAATTGAAATATGCATCATAAACCTTTTGAGCAATCTTTAAGTTCACTTGATTACCTGTTGACTGATAAGCCCATGGAACCACGACACTTATGGCGATTTCAGGATTATCATAAGGTGCATAGGAGACAAAAGTCAGGTTCCAAGTATCTGGCTGCACCGTTCCGGGAACCCAATTAGGACCATCATAAAAGGCTTGTGCCGTCCCTGTTTTCCCTGCTGGGTTATAAGGTCTGTTGGCGAAGAAGCTCGCCGCCGTACCGCCTGTGTCTTGGGTTACTTGGCGGAAGCCTTCCTGTACCCGATCAATCCAGCTTTCCTTCATCGATAATTTATTCAGTATCTTCGGCTCCACATCCTTAAATACAGGGCCAATTTCTCCTTTTTTCAATACTGGTTCATGCATTTTCTTCACGATATGAGGCTCCATCCGGTAGCCGCCATTGGCAATCGTGGAAACGTATTGGGCGAGCTGGAGGGGGGTATAAGTATCGTATTGGCCGATGGAGAAATCCATCAGCAATCCCGCATGTCTCATGCTTCCTTTATAACCAATCTGTTCGCCAGGGAGGTCTACACCGGTCCGTTTGCCAAGGCCAAATTCGCTATAGCGGTTTCGCATGATGTCGAATGATTCATCCGTGACGTTCATTGTTTGCTCCGCTCTTGTGTAAGATGTCCCCCCTATGGCAAGGGCAGTCTTGAACATGTAGACGTTTGATGACCGTTTTAGGGCGGTTAAATCACTGACAGGTCCCATATTGGTATATGATTTCTTTGCATTCGTATCTTTAAGTTTAATGGGTGCATCAAGATGGACGGTCCCGGGAGAGATGACCCCTTCCTGAAAACCGGTCAAGATTGTCGCACCCTTGACGGATGAGCCCATCGCATAGGCGGTCGTATAAGTCCCTTGGGCATAATCACTCATCACGTAGTTGCGCTTTTCTTCATCATAGTAATAGCGTTTCCCAGC
>X410_Impala__coassemble_22_pt1 | contig 47428 bp, 48 predicted proteins | sample X410_Impala__metabat2_high_PE_006 | metagenome-assembled genome bin X410_Impala | reverse complement strand
TGTTCACATCCGGATGAAAGGTGACAATCGTATCAGGCAGAAACGCATCATCTAGGATGAGTTGAACATCACGGGCCTGCTCATTCAGGAGTCCAAAGACCGACACAACACCCGGGACAGTGCCAAGCTTGTCTCTCAGCAACGCCTCTGATGCGAATTTAATTCGCTTTTCACTCAGGCATTCAGCCAGATAATGGAGATTGATTCGTTTCCCTTCATCTGTGACGACTAAGTAATAGGCAGTCTTCTTTTGATTAGTCAGGAATAATGTTTTCGTTCGCACACCTCTCTTCCCTGCGATATATTCAGAAGCTTCTTCCGTTGAAGTCGCAGGAGGATGCTCCACTACTTCGAAACTGATTCCCATTCTATCTAAAGCCGCAAAAACCTTCTTATCCATATCCATACGCCCTCCCTTATATAAAAACCATAGCATAGAAAAAAACCGCAACGTGTGAATTATTACACACGTTGCGGTTTTATAATCAAGCTCATGCTTGCGGCTGACAATCCGGGCACACCCCATAAATCTCGAATTTATGCCCAGAGATTTCATAACCGCTTAAATCTTCTTTGATTTGTTCCATTGGACATGCATCAATATGCCTTGTCTTACCGCATTCCATGCAAATGAAATGGTGATGATGATGACTGCCCTCACATGCGAAGCGGAAGCATTTTTCACCCGAAAGCTCTGTTGCCTCCAGGATGCCAAGCTTCACGTACAGCGACAGATTACGATAGATGGTATCATAGCTCATGCCTGGATAAGAACTCTTTAATTGTTCGAGAACATCCTTAGCCGTTAAATACCGGTTGCTTTTGGAGAAGAGAGTTAACATATCCTCCCGTTTCTCTGTATATTTATATCCTTCGTTCTTTAGCAATTGAAGCGCTCTTTGTACATCCACAAGAATTCCTCCTCATCGGTTCACTTGCCATTTCTTGAATAGAATCGTTGCGAGCAAAACCAAGATGGCCAAGACGACAATGGTTCCTCCAGGAGCCAGATTCAAATAATAGGCGCTAAACAATCCGCCAATTACGGCAATCTCCCCAAATAGAATAGACACGAAAATGGTTTGCTTGAAGCTCTTGGCAACCTTCAGGGCAGCTGCCACCGGAAGAGTCATCAGCGCTGAGACAAGCAGCACGCCGACAATTCGCATTGAGATAGCGATGACTAGCGCCACAAGGACGATAAAGATAAAATGAATGGTTTTAGCAGATATGCCGGATGTCTTGGCATGCTCCTCATCAAATGACAGAAGAAACAGTTCTTTATATAAGAAAATGACCGTAAAGACTACAATGACACTGATGATTGTAATTACCCAAAGATCCGTACGGCCGACCGCGCTCACGCTGCCGAATAAATAGCTGAATAAGTCGACGTTAAAGCCGTTCGCCATCGAAATGAAGATAGCTCCCAGACCCACTCCTCCAGAGAGAATAATCGGTATCGCCAGCTCTTGGTAATGTTTATACACACTTCTCAGACGTTCGATAAATAAAGAACCCCCGACTGAAAAGCCCATACCTAAATAGAGCGGATTCAGATTAGCGAACATCGCCGGGAATTCCTTGCTCAAAAGCAAGCTTGCTGCTATTCCCGTTAAGGTTACATGGCTAAGCGCATCTGCAATCAAGGATAGCTTACGAACCACAATGAAGACACCGAGCAAAGGAGCGATGACTCCTATGATTAAACCTGAAATAAAGGCGTTTTGTAAAAATTCATACTGAAACATTGCTAGCATACTATTTCCTCCACATTAATGATCATGCTTTAAAGTGTAGACATCATGACCATAGAAAGCTGACATATCCTGATTATTCAATTCCTCATATTCATGTGAGTCGCCATGAAAATGCAGCTGCTTGTTTAAGCAGGCAATATGAGTCGCTTTCTCTGTAATGGTGCCCGTATCATGGGTAACCAAGATGAGGGTTAAGCCAAGATTACGATTCAATTCATATAAAAGATCATAGAAGTTGGATACATTCCGTACATCCACTCCGACAGTTGGCTCATCAAGAATCAATAATTCCGGATCACTGACAAGCGCCCTCGCAATGAAAACACGCTGCTGCTGCCCGCCTGAAAGGTCGCCGATCGTGCGATGCAAAAAATTCTCCATCCCTACTTCTTTCAATGCTTGAAAAACCTTCTCCCGGTGCTTCTTCTTATAAAAGCGGAAAAGGCCAATCTTCTTCGTCAATCCGCTTGCGACAACTTCCTCGACTGTCGCCGGAAATCCGCTGTTAAATGAATTGGCCTTCTGAGATACATATCCGATTCTTTCCCAATTCTTAAAACGATTGATTTTCTCGCCAAATAAATAAATCTCACCCTGCTGAACTCGATTGATTCCAAGGATGAGCTTTAATAAAGTGGATTTGCCTGACCCGTTCGGTCCGACAATAGCGAGGAAATCCCCCTCCCTGACAGTCAGGTTAATATCCTCCAGGACATCTTCTTGTTCATATTTATACGTTATATGGTCTAATTTGATTATTTCTTCTTTCATAATCTCCCGCCCGTTAATAAGAATGATTACGATTTACAAAAGTAGTATACAGGAGCAGACTGTGAATGTAAACCTATTTACTTAACATTTGCTGATTTGGTTCATTTTAGACGCACCCTCTCATAATGTAACTATGGGGTGATGGGAAATGAAGCTATTCGAAACGATTATCAACATGAAGCTTAACCGCATTACGACAGGTGAATTGCTTAGCTTTTCCGCTCAGCAAGGGGTTACCCTGTCCAATTCAGAGGCCGAGCAAATCGTTCGTTTATTGAAAGGAAAATCCATAAATATTTTTGATGAGTCGCAACGAAATGAATTACTCGTACAGATTGAGCAAATTGTCGGCTCTAATAGGGCGAAGCAGATTGAACAATTGTTCTATAGCCTAACCGGCAACTGAATGGAAAGAATAGAGGCCAAATCAGCAGGTGATTTGGCCTCTATTAATACCGGGAAGGGCTTCAGCTTTCGACCATTTGGCCAAGCATCATCTCTTGGAAATTAGTCCAATTCCCGTCTTTTAACATGTCTATCTCATATTTGTATGGAGCCTTCTTATTATTCTTGTCAGTGCCGACGTAAGGTGTCTCCAATATCTTCGGAATGTCCGTAAGCTGCGGATGGTGGACAATATAATGAAGCGGCTTAAAGCCTATCTTGCCATAACCGATATTTTCATGACGGTCCTTTCTCATTCCGCATTCATTCTTGCTGTCATTGATATGAAGCACCTTAATATTCTCTACACCGATTAATTTATCAAATTCATTTAATACTCCGTCAAAATCCTCAACGATATTATAGCCGGCATCATGCGTATGGCATGTATCAAAGCATACGCTAAGCCTGTCGTTATGGGTAACACCATCAAAGATCATCGCCAGCTCCTCAAAGCTTCGTCCGCACTCTGAGCCTTTGCCAGCCATCGTTTCAAGCGCAATCTGTACATCCTGCCCCGGAATGATGACTTCATTGAGCCCCTCAATGATTCTTTTAATGCCGATTTCAGACCCTTCTCCAACATGTGCCCCTGGATGAAGGACAATTTGCTTAGCGCCAATCGCTTCTGTCCGCTCAATTTCTGAACGAAGGAAATCGACACCAAGCTGGTAGGTAGCCGGGTTAACCGCATTGCCAATATTGATGATATATGGAGCATGGACAACAATATCGCTAATACCGTTCGCTTCCATATGCTTTCTGCCCTCTTCAATATTTAGCTCTTCAATTTTCTTTCTGCGTGTATTCTGAGGAGCACCTGTATAAATCATGAAGGTGTTTGCTCCGTAAGATACAGCTTCAGTACTTGCTGCCAGCAGCATTTTCTTTCCGCTCATCGAAACATGCGAGCCTATTTTCAATGCAGTCAATGACAGTCCCCCTTACTTTTTCTTCAAGCGTCTTTCTCTCTTCTTTATTTTTTCCACTTCTGCTTTTACTTTCTTCTTGTAGCCTGGCTTCACTTTACGCAAATGCTTGGAGAATTTCCCATACTTCTTCACTTCTCCAGCCTTGGATGTGTCTTTTCGTTTTTTTCGTTTATTGCGGTCATCAATCTCGACCCACTCACCCTTAACAACATCGCGGTTTAAGAAGGTAATGCCCATGGATTCTAACTTCCGCAGCGCTTCTTCATCCTTTTCCTCAAACAAGGTAACCGCAATGCCAGACATACCGGCACGTGCGGTCCGGCCTGCACGGTGAATATAGAAATCCAAGTCCTGCGGGATTTCATAGTTAATAACATGACTGACGCCTTCAATATCAATTCCTCGCGCCGCCAAATCCGTTGCTACTACATATTGATATTTCAAGGAGTTAATTTCTTTCATGACGCGCTTTCTCTCACGCGCAGGCAAATTGCCATGCAAGCGTCCGACTTGGAGCCCTTTCTCTAACAAGGAATCCGCCAGTTCATCAGCGTTCTGCTTTGTATTGGCAAATACAAGCGCAAGGAAAGGGTTTTGCAGGGAAAGGATTTCCTTCACTAATTTCGCTTTGTCACGGTGTCTGACCGGGACGAGAATATGCTGAAGCTTGTCCACTGATGCTTTCTTCGGATCAACATGGATATGCTTTGGATTGTTCATATATTTCTTCAGGAATGGCTGAAGCTTCTCAGGAATCGTTGCGGAGAAAACCAGCATTTGTAATTCCGGCGCCATTCTCGCTGCTACCTTATCAACATCCTCCATAAACCCTAAGTCAATCATGAGGTCTGCTTCATCTACTACAAGCGTATTCGCAGAGTAAACAACAAGCGCATTTTCCTCAATTAAATCTTTAATGCGCCCAGGTGTTCCAATCACCAATTGCGGCTGCACGGTCAATTTATCAATTGAACGCTGCTTATCTGTACCGCCTACATAGCTTTTTATATGAATTTGTTTATCTTCCGGAAATTTTTCATTCAGCTCTGTCGCAGCCTTGTAAATCTGTGAGGCAAGCTCCCGTGTCGGAGCAGTAATGACTGCCTGTACGGCTGATTCTTCCACTTGAATGCGGGCCATGATCGGCAAAAGGAAGGAATGCGTTTTTCCTGTTCCTGTTTGTGACTGGCCGATAATGCTTTTGCCGCTCAATATGGAAGGAATGACCCGTTCCTGAATGACTGTCGGTTCCTTGAAACCAACCTTCTCAACAGCCTCCAACACATGGTCCGGCAATTTAAATAATGTAAATGAACTCATTTTTAACCAACTTTCTCAACATGCTTAACACATATCCTTTTATCCTTTTCATATTACCTTATGTTAACTAGTATTCACAAGTTTTTAACGGATTAAAAGCCTATTCTTCTAACTCAAGGCACTTATCCACACTCGTCCGACATACCATATAAGGAACCGTGCAAGATAAGATTTAGCGGTTAATCTACAGGGAGAAAGGAGGCGAACAAATGCCACCAATGAGACCACCAATGTTCCTTCCTCCACGCGGGGGAGGCATGATCCGGCCTGGCATGATGGCCCCCAGGGGAATGATGGGTGCTGCAAACAACGCCGGCGCTGCTGGAGCAAGAGGATTATTTGCCCGCGGGGCACAAGGAGCTGCCGCAGGAGCTCCGCGCAGCGGGGGAATCCTTTCCTCTTTATTCGGACGCGGCGGAGGTGCTGCAGGCAATGCAGCAACAGCCGCTCGTTCTGTCACAGGCGCTGCAGGAGCCGCAGCCCAGGGAGGTGCTTCCTTGACGAATATCATGAATGGCACACAAAAGGTCCTCGCCGCAGGTGAAAGAATCGTTCCTATGGTCCGTCAAGTACAGCAATACGGACCACTGATTAAGAATCTTCCTTCCATGTGGAAAATGTACAGAGGACTGAAATCAGCTGACACAGCGGCTGATTCTGCCGAAACGGAAACGCCAGCAGTTGACGACATAAGCACAGTGCCAGAGGAAACCGCATCTGCAGCAATATTGCCAACAGAAGAAGAAACGATAAAAGCACCGAAAAGCTCAGCTCCTAAACCATCCGTACCAAAATTGTTCATTTAATGAATTCTGCCCTGCATGCAGGGCATTTTTTATGCGGACAAGCTTCCAGCGGTCCTGTTATTTCCTCCTCTTCAACTTCTTTTTTTGTAAGTTTCCATGCTCTCGATTATAATATAGAGAACACATACCCTTCTACAGGGTTCAATGAGCAAGGAGGCTGTATATTCTTAATGAAAGTAACTAAGATTTCCCCGCGCGGATATTGCTACGGTGTTGTTGATGCGATGGTCATCGCACGAAATGCCGCTTTAGATAAAACATTACCTAGGCCGATTTATATATTAGGCATGATTGTTCACAATCAGCATGTGACTGAAGCATTTGAACAAGAAGGAATCATTACGCTCGATGGGAAGGACCGCAAAGAAATTATTGAAAAGGTCAATTCCGGTACAGTCATTTTCACGGCCCACGGCATTTCCCCTGAGGTACGTGAGATTGCCAAACAAAAAGGACTTGTAACCATTGATGCTACCTGTCCGGATGTAACGGCGACTCATAATCTGATTGAGGCCAAGGAAAAAGAAGGCTATGACATTATTTATATCGGCAAAAAGGGACATCCGGAGCCAGAAGGCGCTGTTGGTGTCGCTCCAAAGATTGTCCATTTGGTCGAAAGCAAAGAGGATATTGACAACCTCAACATTGCTAACGACAAGATTATTGTCACAAACCAAACGACAATGAGCCAATGGGATGTCGCCGATCTAATCGACGAAGTGAAGCAGAAATACCCTGGAGCCGAAATTCATAAAGAAATCTGCATGGCAACCCAGGTTCGCCAGGAAGCTGTTGCCGAGCAAGCGAAAGATTTAGATGTCGTCATTGTCGTTGGGGATCCAAAGAGCAATAACTCCAACCGTCTCGCCCAGGTTTCTGAAGAAATAGCAGGCACAACCGCCTACCGAGTCGCTGATGTCAGCGAATTGAACATCGATTGGATCAAGGATGCCGAGAAAGTCGGTGTGACAGCAGGAGCTTCCACCCCAACTCCTATTACGAAAGAAGTTATCGCTTTCCTTGAACAATTTGATGCAAATGACCCTTCTACTTGGATACATGAGAAGCAAGTACCTTTGTCTAAGATTCTGCCTAAGGTGAAAGTAAAATAAATAGCTAAACAAAAGGCCATGAACATATCACTCGTTCATGGCCTTCTCTATCAATATTGTCATTTCTTATACAACCTGGAATGGATCTGTATCAATAATTGAAGCGCTCCACTCCACCTCAAACCCAGCTGTTTTACAAAGCTCGTTCATCTTGGAGGCAACGCCTTTTTTCATGATTTTCTCTACATTATGGCCTGGGTCTATGATATTCATCCCCTCTTGCTTGAAGTCAACCGCTGTATGGTAATAAATATCTCCCGTTACGAACACGTCCGCTCCCTTAAATTGGGCTGTGCGGACAAATTTATCCCCGGTTCCACCCAGTACGGCCACTTTTTTAATCTGGGCAGTTAAATCGCCTGTTACACGCACGGTCTTCACATCAAACGCCATCTTTACCTTCTCGGCAAACTCACGCAATGTCATCGTCTCTGGCAGCATGCCGACTCGCCCTAAGCCAAGCTCCTTACCACCTTGGTTGTCGAGCGTATATAAATCATAGGCCACCTCTTCATATGGATGCGCATTCAGCATGGCCCGTACCACTTTATTAGCCAGGGGCTCAGGTACCACGACCTCAACCTTCACCTCCTGCACCGCCTCAAGCCTTCCTTCAGCACCGATATGAGGGTTAGCATGCTCATCAGGCTTAAATCGTCCAATCCCTTCAGCAGAAAAGCTGCAATGACTGTAATGCCCCAAATGGCCGGCTCCCGCTTTAGCTAGTGCCTCTCTTACCCTTTCCTCGGCTTCAGCCGGCACATAGACAGCCAATTTCTTCAATCCTTCCCGATAAGTCGGAGCAAGAACCGTCAAGTCTTGAAGCCCAAGGGCTTCCGCCAGCATATCATTGACTCCCCCTTCAGCCACATCCAAGTTCGTATGAGCGGCATACAGGGTAATGTCGTGCTTGATTAACTTTTCAATGACTCTCCCATGGGGATGGCTGAAATCAATCCTCTTTAATGGCCGGAAAATAAATGGGTGATGGGCTAAAATCATATCAGCTCCGCCGGCAACTGCCTCATCCACGACCTCTTCTGTCACATCAAGCGCAATCAGCACCTTGCTGATTTTCTTGGAAAGCGATCCGACCTGAAGGCCGATAGGGTCCCCATCCTCTGCCAGATACTTTGGCGAGAAGCTTTCAAATAATTGAATGACCTCATATCCGTTTGGCATCTTCATCTCTCAAGCGCCTCCTCCACGATTTCAATCAAGCGGGTAAGCTCCTCTTTCTTCTCTAAAGAACGTTCATTCCCGCTCTCTTCTACCTGTTTGATAATTCTCCGCCAATGAGTCAATTCCTGATTCCATTTTTTCTTGAATACTTCATTTTGCCCCTTCAGCAAATAAGGGCCCATCAGAATGGCTGCCTCTTCGTTCAACCCGGCATATGGCTGATGAGGTTCACCTTTTTCGGCAACCAAGATCTCATAAATCTTTCCGTCTTCTTCGAGGATTTCCTCTCCTGTCAGTTTCCAGCCCTCATCCATGAGCCACGTTCGAATGAACTGGGCGCCAATGTTCGGCTGTAAAATAAGGCGTTCCTGACCAGCCAGCTTCTCCTTGCCTTCATCAAGAATACGGGTTATTAAGGAACCTCCCATTCCGCAAATCGTGATGGCGCCTGCTTCTCCCCGACTCAGCACTTCTAGCCCATTTCCTTTGCGAACAGCTATTTGCTCCTCTAAGCCCGATTCCTTAACCTGAGTGATGGCTGATTGGTACGGTCCTTCTACTACCTCGCCTGCAATAGCCTGTGATGCAAGTCCTTCTTTAATGGCATAACAAGGCAAATAGGCATGGTCGGACCCGATATCTGCTAAGATGGCTCCGCCTGGAATATACGTTGATACTCGTTCAAGTCTTTTCGATAATTTATCTACATTCATCTTTTAAGCTCCACTCTATGTATATCATTGATTTCTTTAGTATAAGAAAACTCTGTAATGAATGCAAAGGTCTTTCATTCTTCCTCATATTTTCATCAGACGGAAAATTTTGGTTTAATAAAAATAGACAAGAGAAAACTAAGGGAAGAATCATGAAATAATCAAAAGAAGGTGATATAGATGAAAAAGTGGTGGATGCCTGCTTTCCTGCTTATTACAGGCCTTTTGGTCTCTGTTCTCCTCATAATTGGTTTCCTGCAAGCTACAGCAGCTGTTCTCGAGCCAAATAAATTAAACCGCGCTAATTACAAAAAGGAAGCTCAAACAGAGCAAGCCGCAAAGGATGGGAAACTTTCTATCGTCGCTCTTGGTGATTCGCTCACGCGAGGCATTGGCGATGATTCTGGCCAAGGATATGTGAAAAGAGTAACCCGTACATTGACAGATGAGTACAATCAGGATATTTCTCTCGCCAATTTATCCGTAAGCGGCGCAAGGACCGGCGACCTCGCCTTGCTCCTCCAAACTCCCGGGGCTGAACATGCCATCTCAAAGGCTGATATCATTCTTATGACAATCGGCGGCAATGATTTATTTCCCGGTGTTGAAGGGTTGACGGCTGAGAATCTTGCTGAATATGCGCCAGATACAGATGCCTTTGAAACAAATAGCCGAAAGATACTCGACAGAATCCGAGAGCAAAATACCGAGGCCCCTATCTATTGGATCAGCCTTTATAACCCATTTGAAGATTTGACTGTACTCGGAGACACCTCACAATTCGTCATCGCTTGGAATTACCAGCTGCAAATGCTTGCTTCTCAATATGAGAATTTGGTCATTATCCCGGTCTTTGACTTATTTCAAGGGCAAGTGAAGGAATTTCTATATACCGACCATTTTCACCCGAATGCCAAGGGCTATGAAGCCATTGCTGAAAGATTGACACAAGCAATCGTAAGTCAACAGCAATTGAGAGAGGAGTGAAGGCATGGAACCTGTTTTGAAAGTGGAACATCTTACAAAGCTTGTAAAAGGGAAGAAATTAGTGGATGATGTGAGTTTCTCAGTCCAGCCAGGTGAAATTTTCGGCTTTCTTGGGCCAAATGGGGCTGGAAAAACGACGACAATCCGCATGCTTGTCGGTCTAATCAAGCCGAGCAGCGGGAAAATCACCTTAGGCGGACATAATGTGCAAACTTCCTTCAAGCAAGCGATGCGGCAAGTCGGCTCTATCGTTGAGAATCCGGAATTGTATGGGTATTTAACCGGCTGGGAGAATTTAAAGCAATTTTCACGCATGCTTGGAGGAATCCCAGATGATCGAATTCAAGAAACCGTCAAACAAGTCAAATTGGATATGCGCATCCACGAGAAAGTCAAAACCTACTCTCTCGGAATGAAACAACGATTGGGAATTGCGCAGGCTCTCCTCGGAAACCCAAAGTTATTAATTCTTGATGAACCAACGAATGGCCTTGATCCTTCTGGCATAAGAGAATTGCGAACCTTCGTCAGAAATCTTGTTCAAGAGGGCCAGATCAGCGTTTTCATCTCCAGTCATCTCTTAAGTGAAATCCAGCTTATGTGTGACCGTGTGGCTATTATCAATAAAGGAAAGATGATCACCATAGCTGAAGTCAGCGAGCTTATCGGAACTTCGAGCGATCGCGTTGAATGGAAAGCAACCCCTTTGAATGAAGCCTACTCACTCCTTGACAGTATGGAGGAGGTCCATGAAGCATCCATTAAAGAGGACCGTATTCTCTGCACAGTTGACCCGGCCGCTGTCAGCCGGTGTACCCGAATGCTGGTTGAAAATGGCATAGAAGTCCATTCCGTGCACGAAAAGCCGCTTACACTGGAGGAATTATTTATGGACTTAACGAAGGAGGAACAAGCATGATGGAATTCTCGAAGCTTCTCCTCAACGAAATGGAGAAGCTGTACAAGAAAAAACGGCTTGCGGCAATCATTCTCATCCTGCTTGTCCTCATTCCCATCTTCATCTATGCACAAGATGCGCAAATGAAGCAGCGCGAGGAACGGCTCGGCACGAATGATTGGCGAATCGTTCTCCAACAAAGTATCATAGATAGCCAGAACAGGCTCCAAAGCAGCGGAATCCCTGAGGAATGGAAAAAGCAGCTTACGATCATGATTGATCAGCAGCAATATTATCTTGACAATGATATAAATCCAAATTCTCCAGGGGCTCCAACCTTTGTGCGTGAATTCTTGAGTGAGGGAATCGCTATGTTCATCCCGCTCCTTGTCATGATTATTGCAATCGATCTCGTCAGCGGGGAGCGAAGTGACGGCACCATCAAACTTCTCCTCACACGCCCCATAAAGAGATGGAAGATTCTCTTGAGCAAGTATGTTACCCTATTGTTCGCCGTTTCTCTCATTATCTTTTTGGTCTTGATCCTGTCCTATTTACTCGCAGGTATGTTCTTTCACTTTGACGGGTTACAAATCCCGGTCGCAACCGGATTTGCCATTGAAAATGGCGCATTAGTGACCGAATCCATCAAACTGGTTCCTCAATGGCAGTATATTCTTATGATTGCTGGACTTGCCTGGTTCGTCGGCGTAGTTACTGGAACCATCAGTTTTATGGTATCTGTGCTCGTCCGCAATACTTCTATCGGGATGGGCATCATGTTTGCTGCCCTGATTGCCGGAGCAATTTTAAAAGGATTTGCGAGCGCATGGGCAGGCGCCAAGTATATCTTCAGTGTTAATCTTGATTTAACGGATTACTTATCTGGAAATTTGCCAATGGTTGAAGGCTTGACCCTCGACTTCTCCATTATGATACTTGCCATCTGGGGAATTGCCGCCTTATGTGTCGCCTTCTTCGTCTTTACGCGACAGGATATGTTTAGCTAAAAGCATTCAAAAAATGAAGAGGCACCCAGCGGGTGCCTCTTCATTTTTTGAATATACACTTATTCCAGACCAGCAATAAATTCAACCATTTCATCAACCTTGTCCTCTGGCACGAGTCCTCCAGGCATGATGCCTTTACCATTGACAATACGATCCTTGATTAATTCCTTGTCCTTTAATCCGACTAGCTTTGGACCGGCACCGCCTTCGTAATTACCCCCGTGACAGCTCAAACATTGATTCTTATAAATATCCTCAGGCTTATCATTGCTAGCTGTTTCTTCCGTTTTTTCATTTCCCTCTTTTTCCTTTGCCATCTTATCTGCATCCCCTATGCCTTTGATCGACAGGAAAAAGACGAGTGTTAAACCAAGAACCATAATGACGATATATGGCATAACTGCATTGTTTTTCATATATTAGCTCCCCTCCCCTATGCGGCTGCATATGACAATAGTTTACAATACCAACCCCTATTTTACTTTAAAAACCATTTTTGGAAAAGTAAAACGTGAGATTTATGAAAAATTTTACGATTTCTAGCTGACTGCTTCACCTCCAGACAAATTCATGAGCATGGTCATCTGTTTATGTACTCTATAAGGCCCTGCTTTGCTTGTACGAGCTTCAAATAATCTTTGAGGGTATTTACATGCTTGGCATTAATCTAACGTTTATGGCAGGAATACGGCGTTTTCTGACCGTGCATGCTCTAAAAATGAAAAAAAGCCCGCTAAAAATTCTAGCGGGCTTCCATCACATTGACAATATATGTTATATTCTATTCTAAGAAATCCTTTAAACGTTTGCTGCGGCTTGGATGACGCAACTTACGAAGCGCCTTAGCTTCAATTTGTCTGATACGCTCACGCGTCACACCGAATACTTTACCAACTTCTTCAAGTGTGCGTGTTCTGCCGTCATCAAGACCGAAGCGCAAGCGAAGTACATTTTCTTCACGATCTGTGAGTGTGTCAAGGACATCTTCCAATTGTTCTTTCAAGAGCTCATAAGCCGCATGATCTGACGGAGACGTGGCATCTTGGTCTTCAATGAAATCGCCAAGATGTGAATCATCTTCTTCCCCAATCGGCGTTTCAAGTGAGACAGGCTCTTGAGCAATCTTCAAGATTTCCCGTACCTTCTCAGGTGTTAAGTCCATTTCTTCGGCAATTTCTTCAGGTGACGGTTCTCGTCCCAAATCCTGCAATAATTGGCGTTGAACACGAATAAGCTTGTTGATGGTTTCTACCATATGAACAGGGATACGAATGGTTCTTGCCTGGTCCGCAATTGCACGTGTAATTGCCTGACGAATCCACCAAGTAGCATACGTACTGAACTTAAAGCCTTTGCGGTAATCAAATTTCTCAACCGCTTTGATAAGACCCATATTGCCTTCTTGAATCAAATCAAGGAACAGCATCCCGCGTCCGACATAACGTTTTGCGATGCTGACAACGAGACGGAGGTTTGCTTCAGCAAGACGGCGTTTAGCTTCTTCGTCGCCTTCTTCGATACGTTCGGCGAGAAGAATTTCTTCCTCAGCGGATAGGAGGTCTACACGCCCGATTTCTTTAAGATACATACGCACCGGATCATTGATTTTGACACCTGGCGGAACGCTTAAGTCATTCAGGTCAAATTCTTCTTCTTTTTCGAGTTCCTGTGTATCAGGATTCTCATCATCTGCATCGGCTTCGCTCACTATATCAACACCTTGCTCACCAAGGTATTCATAAAACTCATCCATTTGCTCAGAATCAAGCACAAAACTGGAGAGGCGCTCCGCGATATCTTCATATGTTAGTTGGCCTCTTTTCTTACCAAGCTCTGTAACAAATTCTTTTGTCTGGTCCAATGTCATATCTGTGATGTCTACTGCTTTTTCTTTGGAACGTGCTGACTTTTCAGCCATTTGTTCCCCTCCTTCTCAATCCACTTCTTTTACTTCCGTCATAAAGAATTTCTCAGCGATATCAACTCTTTCCCTAGTTCAGCAGCCCGGATAAAATCCAGCCGCTTTTCAGCCTCAAGTTGCTCCGCTTTTTTTTCTTTAATAACCATTAACTGTTTATATTTACTAATTTGGTTAACGTAATCCAGTAATTCCTGTTCGCTCGGCTCGTGATGGAAATCCATCATTTCAATCTCGGTGACAATCTTCCTTAAATTCACATCCGGAAGGAAATGCAGAAAAAGACTAGCATCTGCCTCATGACCTTCCTCATAAAATGCAAATAAATAAGTAATAATCGCCTGGTGGTCGTCATGGTTCATTTCCATTCCGTCGAGCATCTTTTGAATGCGATAGGCCATTTCCCTGTCATGAAGCATCAGAGCAAGCAAGGTCTCTTCTGCTTTCAGATGAGCAGGCTTCATCCCTTTTCTTCTTGGGGAGGGCATCGCTTGAAAAGAAGCAGCCTGTCCTTGTTTAGGCGCCATCTTTTTATGTTTACCCACTTTGCTCTGCTGATTAAGCAAGGATTCCAGCGAAAGCGTAAATTCTGCCGCAATTTGTCTTAAGTAGAATTCCCTTTCCACTTCACTGTCTACCTTTGCCGTTTCTCGAAGGACGCTTTCAATATAATCCATCTTATCGCCTTCATTTGCAAAGTTTTTGCCTCTCTTATGATAAATCATCTTGAAAGAGATATACGTATGGGCTGCCCCTATTATATCGGTTTGGAACTTTTCCTCTCCAAACTCCTTGATATAGTCATCGGGATCATATCCATTTGGCATAAGAGCAATCTTGACATGCATGCCATGGTCACGAATCATATCAGCTGTTTTATTCGCCGCCTCAATTCCAGGGGCATCGGAATCATAGCAGATGATAATGGTATCTGTGCTCCGCTTTAATAGCTGGATATGCTGTTCTGTTAGAGCGGTCCCCATCGTTGCAATTCCATTATGCACAAATGCCCGATCAGCAGAAATACAATCCGCAAACCCTTCAAACAAGATCGCCGCCCCTTTCTTACGAATAAAGGGGCGCGCAAGATGATAATTATAAACGACTTTACTTTTATTAAATAGGGGAGATTCTGGACTATTTAAATATTTTGGTTCATCCCCTTTGGCAAGTGCACGCCCTGAGAAAGCGATCGTTTTCCCTTGCTTGTCGAAGATGGGAAACATGATTCGGTTCCTGAACCGGTCGAAGTAATTCTCGCCATTCTCTCTTCTGACAAGCAAACCGGCACTCTCCATCCGTTCAATGGAGAAATCCCTTTTCTTTAAGAAATTATGCACATAATCCCATGAATCTAATGAATAGCCTAACTGAAACTTTTCAATAGATTCCATCGTGAAACCTCTTTGAAGTAAATATTCCAGCGCTTCCTGACCTTGCTTTGTGTTTACAAGCAAATGATGGTAGAATTTCCTTAAAAGGTCATGAGCTTCATACATATCATCAAGCGCATGCTTTTGTTTTTGTCCTTCAGAAGATTCATTAACATTAATCTCTAAAGGTATGTTAACCCTTTCTGCGAGGCTTCTTGCAGCTTCAGCGAAGGAATATCCTTCTATATCCATTAAAAAGGTAAAAACATTTCCGCCAGCTCCGCATCCAAAGCAATGAAAGATTTGCTTATCAGGTGCAACGGAGAAGGATGGGCTGTTTTCATTGTGAAATGGGCATAAACCAAAATAGTTTCGTCCTTGCTTCTTCAGCTGGACATATTCGCCAACTACGTCGACAATGTCATTCTTACTGCGAATCTCATTCACGGTATCTTCTGGGATTAACTGATTTTTCAATTGTTTAACACCTATTTCATTTGGGTCTGAATATTGTAATTCTATATCAGTTCCTAAAATCCTTCAATTTTCGACAATATTTTTTTTAGTGTTTTCATGAAAGCGGATTTATCGATCATCTTTATCTTTTTGGGACCCTTTTCATACCTTCCAGACCTTCTTGCCTTAGCATGCAAATGCCTCGTTTCAAGAAACTGATCAATTTCGCTATCCTTGATCTCTTTTCCTCTCGAGGTTATGACGTGAGCATGCTTAGCCAGACATCCAGCCGCCAGTCCTAAATCCTCGGTGATAACGATATCACCTTTCCTTACATGATTTAATATATAAAAGTCTGCAGAATCCCGACCTGGCTCAACCCATATCCAGGTAACACCGGGATAACGATCGGTTGTATTTGTATAAGCTGCCACAAATTTGATGTCCACATCATAAGGCTCACACACTTGTTGAACCTCGGTCTTCACTGGGCAAGCGTCTGCATCTACATAAACCGTTAAATGACTCTTCTTTTGTATTTCTACATCTCTCATTTTAATCCTTCTTTTTTAAGGACAGTTTGTCCGAATGTCGAATAATTTTTCTCAGGATTCCTTGACTTTTTTATATACGATGCTTATTCTAGTTTATTCCTTTATAATTAAGTCTAAACCTAAAGCAGGATATTTTATCACAATTTTTTATTATAGAACAAATCACATTAAATTTCCACTCTTTTATCACATGGTAATTGATACCACGAAATGAAGTAAAAAAACATGCTTTCGCATGCTCTTTTAGTTTCTTTTGCTAATGATATCAATAATGATATTGGCTGTTTCTTCGACTGCTTTATTCGTAACATCAACCACCGGGCAATTCAGCCGATTCACAATTCTGTCAAAATAATCGAGTTCTTCTTGAATCCGCTCCATGTTCGCATAAACGGCATTATCATTGAGCCCCAATGATTTTAGGCGTTCCTTCCTGATATGGTTAAGCTTATCAGCACTTATCCTCAGTCCAATGCACTTATTCGGATCGATATCAAATAACTCCTCCGGCGGCTCCACTTCGGGAACCAATGGCACATTGGCCACCTTGACTCGTTTATGGGCAAGAAACTGAGACAATGGTGTCTTGGATGTTCTAGATACTCCTAGTAAGATGACATCAGCCTTCAGGATGCCTTTTGGGTCCCTGCCGTCATCGTATTTCACGGCAAACTCAATCGCTTCTACTCTTTTGAAATAATTCTCATCCAATTTGCGGACAAGACCTGGCTTATTTAATGCACTTGTGCCATATTTTTGCTCAAGAATATCAATCAAGGGTCCGATAATGTCATATGCAACAACATTCATCTTAGCTGCCTTTTCTTTCATATATGAGCGGATTTCCGGTTTCACTAATGTATAAGCAATCACGCCATTATTGATTTCTGCCAGACTCAGCACTTCATCAATTGTTGAAACATCCTCCACAAAAGGAATGCGCTTCAGGACGATGTTCTCCCCGCTGAATTGACTGACGGCTGCTTTTGTTACTAAGTCAGCTGTTTCCCCAACTGAATCTGAAACAACATAAATCATAGACTGTTCCATAAGCATCCTCCATGCATTACCGGGCTGCTGCTGCCCTTATCCATTATTCACTGGCTAAAGCAACGAAAGCCTTGGTTATATTCGTTTTTGTTATCCGTCCGACCACTTCAAATCCCTTATCACTCTCTTTCACGACCGGTAAAGCGTCAATTTGTTTCTCAATGAGCTTCTCGGCAACATCAATCAGATAATCTTCCTTAGTGCACAACGTGATGTTTGGCATACGCGTCATAATAATGTGCACAGGGATTGTGGTTAAGTCCTGCTTGCCGAGACTAGCACGCAATAAGTCCTTACGTGACAATACACCCACCAGCAGGGACTCTTTATCTACGACAAATAACGTACCGACGTCCTCAAGAAACATGGTGCATATTGCGTCATAGACCGTCATGCCCTCACCTACGACGACTGGAATAGACTGATAATCCCCGACAAGAAGCTTCTTCAGGTTATCTGTTAACAGCTGTGTTTCCGTTTTTCCTGTATAAAAATAGCCGACTCTTGGTCTGGCATCTAAATATCCAGCCATTGTGAGGATCGCCAGGTCTGGACGCAATGTTGCACGGGTCAAATTTAATTGATCGGCAATATGTTCACCAGTAATGGGACCATTGTCCTTTACGATTTGCAAGATATGTTCTTGTCTTTTTGTTAATTCTATTGTACTCACCACCCTAAAGTGCCATAACACTTCACTGTTCTATAGCATATATTATATACTATTTATTCATGAAGTGTAATTAATCATCCTAAACTTAAAATAAGCCTACCCAAAAAAGAATGAACACATTCGAACAATTCCTCTTTGGGCGGGCTTTTTTTCTTTAGGCAGCGTTTTTAGCATATATGCCTGATTTCCCTCTATAGAAAGAGCGCGGGAACCTAAGACCTAAGGCTTTTTACGGCATATGTTCAACATCTTATCTTTGCCATTCATTAAAATTTCATTTTGCTGTTTAAGAAAGCAGGTAATTCTTCAATGCTTACTCTTGTTTGCTCCATTGTATCACGGTCGCGGACAGTGACCATCTTATCTTCTACGGAATCGAAGTCATAGGTAATACAGAATGGTGTGCCAATCTCATCATGACGGCGGTAACGCTTGCCAATAGAGCCTGCCTCATCATAGTCGACCATGAAGTCTTGCGCAAGGCTAGCAAACACTTCCTTTGCCCCTTCAGACAGCTTCTTCGATAGTGGCAGGATAGCCGCTTTATACGGAGCAAGCGCCGGATGCAAGTGCATCACCGTACGGCTTGTGCCGTCTTCAAGCTGCTCTTCCTCATAAGCATCAATCAAGTAAGCGAGTGTTACGCGGTCTGCCCCTAAAGATGGCTCGATGCAGTATGGCACATATTTTTCATTCGTTTCCTGATCAAGATAGTGGAAGTCCTCTCCAGAGTATTCCATATGGCGTTTCAGGTCAAAGTCTGTACGGGAAGCAATGCCCCATAGTTCACCCCAGCCGAATGGGAATTTGTATTCAAAGTCTGTTGTTGCGTTACTGTAGTGAGAAAGCTCTTCTTCTTCATGGTCACGAAGTCTGAAGTTTTCTGCCTTCATGCCCAATGAAAGAAGCCATTTCTCCGCGAAATTCTTCCAGTAATCAAACCATTCCAGTTCAGTTCCTGGCTTGCAGAAGAATTCTAGCTCCATTTGCTCGAATTCACGGGTACGGAACGTAAAGTTACCCGGTGTGATTTCGTTACGGAAGCTTTTACCGATTTGGGCGATACCAAATGGAAGTTTCTTGCGCATGGTCCGTTGAACATTCTTGAAGTTCACAAAAATACCTTGTGCTGTTTCCGGACGAAGGAAAATCTCATTCGTACTTGTTTCCGTCACTCCTTGGAATGTTTTAAACATGAGGTTGAATTGGCGGATCTCCGTGAAATCCTTGCTGCCGCAATCAGGACAAGCGATATTGTTCTCAACGATTAATTCTTGCATTTTCTCAAACGGAAGGCCATCAACGATGATTTCCTGGCCCTTTTCCTGCATAGCTTCCTCAATGAGCTTATCAGCACGATGACGAGCTTTACATTTCTTACAGTCAATCATTGGATCATTGAAGTTTCCGATGTGTCCGGATGCCTCCCATGTACGAGGATTCATCAGGATGGCAGAATCAAGTCCGACATTGTACGGAGATTCCTGAATGAATTTCTTCCACCATGCCTTCTTAATATTATTCTTAAGTTCCACGCCAAGAGGGCCATAATCCCAAGTGTTGGCAAGACCGCCATAAATCTCAGAACCAGGGAAAATAAATCCTCTATGTTTTGCATGTGATACAATTTGATCCATTGTTTTGGTCATATTCGCTCTCTCCTTTTATTTCAATATAAAAAAACTCCCGACCCTATGCATGATGCATAGGGACGAGAGTTTACCCGCGGTTCCACCCTATTTGCCAAGAATACTTGGCCGCTTTCGAATGCGTTACTCCAGACTGCCTTCTTTGGCAAGATATCATTCGGCTTGCACCATCCCCGAACTCGCTAAGCATACCTTCGTCCAAATACTACTTTCCTTCACGGTAACTACATATTAATGTATCTCACATTCTATCCAATTTACCCTTGTATTGTCAATAGACCATGTGAAGAAGTTTTCTTTACAGCTGATCCTTCATCTTGCCCATCTGCCTCAAAAAGCGTCTTGTTTTCAGCTCAATACCAAGGTATTCATCATAATAAGCGTCAAGGACTTGTCTGATTTCTTTCTTCGTCGCATCCTTGATGGAGATTGTGCCAAGTCTGTCTAAATCCATATAATAGAGGACACGCAAAATTCTCGCTACGGCGGGAGAGATTTTCATCCGGTACGGATCGATTTCCTCACAGCGATGGCAGAGAAGCCCGCCTTCTCGGATGGAAAAAGAGAATGACCCATCCTGTGCTCCGCAATTAACACAGCGATTAAGTTCTGGCGCAAATCCAAAGACACTGAGCATCTTCATCTCAAAGATATTCACGATAATCTCAGGGTCGTATTCCTCATCAAGGTAATGGAGCGATTGATAAAATAAGTTAAATAAAGCCTCGTGGGGCTTTCTCTCTTCCGTTCCTTTATCAAGGAGCTCAGCTATGTATGAGGCATAGGCTGTCAGGAAGATATCCTCACGAATCGAACGGAAAGATTCAAGTGTCTCCCCTTGCTGCAGCTGGCCCAATCCCCTGCCTGAGAGAAAGAGATAATGACCAAAATGAAATAACTGAGTGACAGCGGAAAAGCGGCTGCTAGGCTTTTTAGCCCCTCTCGCCATCACTCCAACCTTGCCAAATTCTTTTGTATATAACGTAATGATTTTGTTCGTTTCACCATAATCGGTTGTGCGAATAACGATGCCTTCGCATTTAGCCAGCAAGCCAATCACTCCAATATGACGGCAAGATCACTCTTATACGAGGGGAATGTTTAACTCTTCATTTTCCTCTTGCATGACTGGCTGGTTAGCGTCACTTTGTCTTTCAAGTTCCTTTAAAAGAAGATAAGTATCCACGCTTCCGGTTTGTCTAAACACATTCCAGGTAAATTCAATCATACTTATTCCACCTTTCGTTGATAGAACTGTTGTTTATCTTACCTGTCATTAGCTTCACCAACCGGCCGGAAAATCATGTAGTCAAAAAATTGGCTTGTTTCCCATTTCCCTTATCGCCGAATAATGTTAAGCCCGTTTTTGGGCTTCTTTCTTACTAGAGCAGATGAACTTGCACGCCCTAGTCTTTTTTAATACTCATCTTCCCGGAATCCAATATCCCGTAAATGAGAAGCCTTGTTTCTCCAATCCTTCTGTACCTTTACCCAAAGTTCAAGAAACACCTTAGAGCCAAGCAGATTTTCGATATCTGCACGGGCACGCTGTCCGATTTCCTTCAGCATGGCACCTCTCTTGCCAATGATGATTCCTTTTTGGGAATCACGTTCAACAATGATTGTCGCCATAATATGGACGGTTTCCGCTTTGCCCTTTCGCTCAATCTTATCAATGACGACCGCAATCGAATGAGGTACTTCCTCCCTTGTTAAATGGAGAGCCTTTTCCCTGATCATCTCAGAAATGATAAACCGTTCCGGATGATCTGTGATCTGGTCGGCCGGATAATACTGTGGTCCTTCAGGCAAATAGGCTTTGATTTGGTTCAGTAATGTTTCGACATTGTTTCCCTCAAGCGCTGAGATAGGAACGATTTCGGCGAAATCATATTTTTCCTTATACGTATCGATGATGCTGAAGAGCTCATCAGGATGGATTTGATCAATCTTGTTGATGACCAAGAATACCGGTGTCTTGTATGAGCCTAATTTCTCAATGATAAATTCTTCGCCGCGGCCAAACCCTTCCTCTGCATTGACCATGAAAAGGATGACATCCACTTCCTGAAGGGCATTGGAGGCGACTTTCATCATAAAGTCACCTAGTTTATGCTTTGGCTTATGGATCCCAGGGGTATCAATAAAGACAATTTGACTGTCATTTGCTGTCAGAACACCCTGCACTTTGTTTCTCGTTGTCTGCGGCTTATCACTCATGATGGCAATTTTCTGCCCGATAACGTGATTGATGAACGTCGATTTCCCAACATTCGGCCTTCCGATGATGGAGACAAAACCTGATTTAAATGTTGTATTAGCTTGCTTACTCATGTAAATCCTCCGGCGAGAATGCCCCTGGCAATAGTTCTTTAACAGTTAACTCAAGGATATCACCCTTTAAGTTTGTTAAGATAACTGGCATATCCTGGTCACATAACTCAGAGATGACCTGACGACAAGCACCGCATGGCGATACTGGACGATCAGTATCAGCCACGACAGCCAATGTGGTAAATTTCGTTACACCTTGAGCAATAGCTGAGAATAACGCTGTTCTCTCTGCACAGTTACACATGGAATAAGCCGCATTTTCAATATTACACCCATGATAAATCGTTCCGTCTTCTCCTAGCAAAGCCGCTCCAACCCCAAAGCGTGAATAAGGTATATAAGCTTTCTCCCTTGCTTTTTTAGCTTCTTCTATCAATTTTTCTTTTTGCATAATACGCCTCCTATAGTTTACATAAATCGTTGCATGAATTTCGGCAAGAAAATGATCAGCCCGATTATCACTGAATATATCGCATAGACCAGGACCGCTCCTGCCGCTGTATCTTTTGCAGCCTTGGCTAGCGGGTGTTCTTCCATTGCAGCCAGATCCACGGCTTTCTCAATAGCAGTATTAATTAATTCCAGAGCAAGCATGCCCCCAATCGCCGTCAGCACGAATAACCATTCTACCTTCGTGATTCCAAAGTAACTCCCACAAAAACAAACAATGACTGCAGCAATGGCATGGAATCTGAAATTACATTCATTCCTAAACCCATACCTGATTCCTGACCAAGCATACACAAAGCCACGGAAAAATCGTTTTAGACCGGAAGGGTTATCGCGTAAGACCATAGCTGTCTAACAGCTCCCTTTGCCTTGCGAACATAACCTTCTCATCCTCTTCATTCATATGGTCATAACCTAGCAAATGGAGGAAGCCATGAACCGCCAGGAACCCAAGCTCACGAGCATTTGAATGACCGTACTCGGCTGCTTGCTCCTCCATACGGTCAATGGAGATGATAATATCGCCTAAAAGGGCTGGTTCATCAGAGCCGACGATCTCAACCTCTCCTTCTCCCATCTCTTCCATCGCAAAGGAAATAACATCTGTTGCAGCATCCTTTTGACGATATTCCTTGTTAATTTCTTGAATTCGGCTGTTATCTACAAAAGTAACGGACACTTCACTACCTTCTTTTACCTGCTCCTGCTTTGCCGTATATTGCAGCAAGTCTTCAACAAGTTTCCGCTGTTCGTCGGTCACTCTGTCCGTCTCATCCATAACATCTATCGTTAAAATCAAATCTTTCACCTTCTTTATTCTTTATCATCCAATGTTGGATATTCAATCCGATTATGAAAAATGCCCGCCAGCGTTTCGCATAGTGACACATTCACCTTTTCCAGCTCTTTCAGCGTTATATCACATTCATTAAATTGTCCGTCATTCAATTTATCCACAATGATGGATTTAACTAGTTTTTCAATTGAACTCTGTGTCGGCTTTTTCAACGAGCGGACGGCTGCCTCTACGCTGTCAGCAATCGAAATGATTGCCGCTTCCTTCGTTCTCGGCTTGGGTCCTTTATACCTGTAATCCTTCTCCTCAGGAGCAAGCCCCTCTTCCTTCGCCTTATGATAGAAATACTTCAAAAGGGTCGTCCCATGATGCTGTTCAATGATATCGGTGATTTCCTTCGGCATCTTATGCTTGCGGGCCATCTGGGCTCCATCTGTTGCATGAGCCAAAATAATCTTCGCGCTTTTCTCTGGCGACAAACGATCATGCGGGTTTTCGATATTTGTTTGATTCTCGATAAAATAAGCCGGGCGCTTTGTTTTACCTATATCATGATAATAGCATCCCACACGGGCAAGCAAACCATTAGCACCAACAGCCTCACAAGCACCTTCAGCGAGATTGGCGACCATCACGCTATGATGATAGGTGCCAGGAGCCTCCATTAATATCTTTCGCAGCAATGGATGATTCGGATTCGACAGCTCAATCATCTTCATGGAAGAGAAAATGCCAAAACTGCTCTCAAAGAAAGGCAGCAGCCCAATTGTGCTGATTGAGGAAATGATTCCAGATGAAATCGCCACAATTGCTATCCAACCATAAGGAACATCTGCCCCATTAATCCAATACAGTCCTGTGATGAGCACTAAATTGATAAGTGCGTTCAAAAGACCGGCCCTTAAAATGCTCGAGCGTTCATGATGCTGTCTTAACAACAGAATGCCCACCAGACCGCTGATTAACAAATACAGCCCAAAACTGCCCTGGACACTGCCAGATAAACCATCCTTGAACATAATACTTCCTATGACAGAAAGCAAAATGCCAATCCCTGCTGCATACCGTTCCCTCATTAAAATGGTGATAAGCATGACAGCCATCGCAGAAGGGAAAAGATAAGCTAAAGTTTCGTCACTCAATTTGGCTGTAATATGGATAATTTTCATTAGGGTAATCCCAATGACATACACAAAAGCGAAAATAAAAATATTATCCCTGACACGATCAGGCGTTTCGACCTTGCGGAATAAGAGATAGATTCCCCCGAAAGATAAAATCAAAATGGCGCCAAGCCCTAAATACGGGAGGAATGACTCCTCGCTTTCCAGCAGCCCGACAAGCTTTAATTGCCTATATACTTCCGCATCAATTAAGTAACCTTCCTCTACAATAATCTGCCCTTGAAGGATCCGGACAGGCTCCACATCCTCTTCCGCCTTCTCCCTGGCCGTTTCGGTCGCAGCTGAATCAAAGAAGATGTTCTGGATGATTGCGTATCTGCCGATATCAATGGCCGCAGAGCGTAAATTTGCCGTAGAAAGACTATTATACTTGATTTGTTCTTCTACTTTCTTCTTGGCATTTTCGACCTCATTTGCCCGTATGCCTGCCTTCATCATATCATTGACACTGGTCTTTGTTATATCCTTAGCAAGCGCTAAATCTGCCTTTGAGGACCCAAGCAAATAAATCAAGGTCTCATCTGATATATCCTTATTAATTGTGCCTGATAGACGGGAACGCAAATTCTTCAAATGATTCTTCGGGTCATTCAGAACCTCTGCCTCTTCTCCATCCCCTGCTTCCTCATTCTTCAAGCCAGCTTCGACAACATCTTCCGCACTGGTGAAGATATCTTCAACAATTTTCACCCGTTTCTTGACATATTCCTCATTCGGTGTATATACATCTTCAACACTACTAACCGCTTTCTTCTTCTTCTCCGCAGTCTCTACAGGGTCTTCAACAGTCTTGGGAGAGCGAATAGTTGTCTCTGCCACACTGAATTGCTGAACATCAAGCTTTTCAGGCTGCACACTGCTAAATAATAAACTAAAAGAAAGCACGGCTAATAAGAATAAAAGGGTAGCTTGGAGGATCGGGTTATGTTTCCAGCTTTCTATGGAACGAACGGTTTTATTGAGCCAATTCACGCACTTTCCTCCTTCGGACGGAAGATTTCTATGTATAAAATCGAACACTTGATGTTATAATATCAGTTTTTAGCAAGCGTTTCACCCTGTTTTCTATATCAGGCTAAAAAAAGAAAAAAGCCACAGTTCTGCTGCGGCTCTTTTTCCTAGAGGATTATGATTATTTTGTTTCATATTTCTCATAGGCATGAATAATCTTGGCCACAAGCGGGTGCCTCACGACATCCGTTTGGTCGAGATGGATAAAGGAAATGCCCGAAACATTTTTTAAAATATTTTCAGCTGCCTTCAAACCTGATTGAATTCCTTTCGGCAAATCGATTTGAGAGGTATCTCCCGTGATTACCAATTTCGAACCAAAGCCGAGTCGGGTCAAGAACATCTTCATCTGAGCCTGTGTGGTATTCTGAGCTTCATCAAGAATGACAAAGGCGTCATCAAGGGTTCTTCCCCGCATATAGGCCAATGGGGCAATCTCTATCGTACCGCGTTCAATCAGCCTTGCAGTCTGCTCAGTTCCTAATACATCATGAAGGGCATCATATAACGGACGCAGATAAGGATCGACCTTCTCCTTCAAATCTCCCGGCAGGAATCCTAGGCTTTCTCCAGCTTCCACTGCCGGGCGAGTCAGAATGATTCTCTTCACGTCCCCATTCTTTAGCGCAAGAACGGCCATAACAACAGCCAGGTAAGTTTTACCCGTTCCAGCTGGCCCAATACCAAAGACAAGGTCTTTGCCCCTGATGGCTGAAAGATATTCCTTCTGGCCAAGCGTCTTGACTCGGATGGATTTCCCTTTCGCATTCTTCGTAATCTCTTCATTATATAAATCCGCAAAATATTCAAGCGTCCCATTCTCGGCCAAATTAATGGCATATGCGACTTCACGCGGACCTACCTTTATACCTTTGCGGACAATCGCCAATAAGGCATGCAAGATCTCATCTGCGCTTTCGAGGTTCTCCTCATTCCCGGCGATACTGATGGTTTCACCACGGGAGATAATATTGACAGAGAGCTCACTTTCCAGAAGCTTGAGATTGCTGTCATTGACACCAAACAACTCAGCCGCTTCATTTGGTGATTCTAATTGTAAATTCATAAGTTTTGCTTGATCTGACATTCCTTAGTCTCCTTGAATCATCGGTTGTCCGATTGCAATATTTTCTAATACTTGATAATGTATAGTCATTTTAACTTTACCATTGTCAACTCGCTTGTGCAAAATTTTTTCTTCAATTATGGTCGCATCGTCCGGAGCGAGCTTCAATACATCCTGCCTGGCCATCTTTTCCGCTTGAACAGCTGCTTCTTCTTCTGTATAGACTCTGACCGCCTTTTCCTTGCTTAAATACTGCTTTTTATGAAAGGAGACAGGTATCTCCCAGCCCAAAAAGCGAAATGTCCGAGTATCTTCTTCGACTTCATATTCAGGGAACTCAGGATTCCCAAATCCCCATACAGGCACTTCAAAATCCCAGAACTTTACGGTATGTTTAGTTTTAGAATCACCATTAAAGACAAATAAATTCGTTTTAAGCGGGACTGTGACAGCTGTTTTATACCACGTTTCCGCCATTATCTTCCCTTTAGCTCCTACAAATTTTTTATTATCCTCCCTGCCGATGAAGCCGCTGACCAATACATCTCCTTTTTGAACATATTGGTTTTTTTCAACCATTCCTTGTCCCCTTTCAACCATCGGCTGAATGATTGTGGCGTTTTTAGCCGCAATCAGGTTCATATAGGATTGAGCCGACTCTTCTTTCGGCTGTTTTTTCTCTACAACCTGAAATTCAAAGGTTGTCCCCTTCAGCTGAACGCCAATCCATGTAATAGCCGGGACACGCTCACTTAATTCCTTCTGGATATCCTCCATCTGATCAAGCCCGAATTGCAGTTTTCCGACCTTAATATCCATCTCTTCAAGCGCCTTTCGCACCTCATGCTCTGTCGCAGGACTCGCTCCCTTTATTTCTATTCCCCATACCACATTGGAGAGAATAAATATCAACGTACAAAACAAGAACAGGCCGACAAGCAAACCGCTGTATTTCAATAATTTCTTCCCAAAAAACGGAGCGCCCTTCCTTTCAAGAAAGGTTACCTTGCATTCGCTTTTTCTCGCCGCAACTCTTAATGTTTGCACTTCCTCCAATTTCATATAAAAAACAACCGTTTCGGTCCCCATGTTTTTAACATCCCAAACAAGCACCTTTTGCTCGAGAAGCCGGTTAATGAACCTCGCAGCCCCTCGTCCTCTCACTTGAACCTTCACATATCCGCTCAAATGATTCGTCCAATGATTTTTCATTCGAGTACCTCCCCTTGCTACTCTTCAAGAAATAAGACACTTTCAATCTTTCCTTCAAGCAGGATTTCCTCTGGCAGGATAGTCTTCAGGACGAAGTCTTCACCCTTGACCAGAAGTTGTCCGCTCTTAAGCATTAATCGTAATTCCTTGTCCGAAAAAGCCAGCAGCCCCTTGTGATTCTCTATGTATATATGAAGTTGGCCAACCATCGTAATGCGCGGCAGGTCCATCATGATATCTTCAGGCAGATCCATGGTGGCGGTAACCCACCTCTTTAAGCGATTCCCCCATGCTCGGGCCATAAAGAGCCCCCTTTCTCCGTTATCTGGATGAACGTATAATGGCTTGATGAGCGGGTTAAACCGAAACAGATGCCCACAAAGCTCAGGAGTTCTCTCCTTATAATCTATTCGCCCCCAGCGGCTTACATGACAATTAAAGCTTGGCAAGAAAAGAATTAAAAGCAGCCCCATCCGCAAAAAAAGAACCCTCCGAATACCTCGGAAGGTTCTTTTGCAAATTATCTGATATGCCTTCTTTTTGAACGGGGAGGCCCTAGTATTTCTGACATTATCACAGCTTGCCTAAGGTCAGCCCCCTGCAGGTTCACACTAGTCCTCGCATTTCCTGAAGGTTCTTTGCTCTTCTTAGTCTGTATGTCTTTAGAAATAGTGTTCTTCACCATTTGTACAGGTACAGAAACACCTGGCTCAGGCGTTGACTCACGCCTCTTCTCTTTCGACTCAGATCCTGCAAGCTTAGCCTTTTGGCGTTCATACTGTTCCTTAATGGACTGCGCTAATGTGCTTGCTTCTCTCTCCAGTTCAGGTGCCCGGCTCAGCTTCTTTTGAAGCTGGCGTTCCCTTTCCTGGATTTTGCGGCGAATATCATCATCTGTGTTCGCCCTTTGGATGGTTGGTCTTTCTTCCCTGCTTTCGCTGACTTCTCTATCAGCTTCTACCGGCTGGGGAGAAGGCTCAGGCCCTTGCTGCCCAGCCGTCTTATCTCTTCCGAAAAACCAGCTGATCAAGCTAATAATGATGAAAATCAGTATAGGATTATCCCAAATAGCCCCTAATACCACGGATAGAACCTCCTTTTCCAGGATACCCGGTTAAGGGATCTTATTACTCATCTTCCTGATTGGTTTGATCTTGATTCATGTTACCAATTGACTCTCTCATCTTCGTATCAGATGCAAGGTTTTGATAGTTCATGTAATCCATGATTCCCATATTGCCTGCTTTAAAAGCATGCGCCATTGCAAGCGGCACCTCAGCCTCAGATTCCACAACCTTGGCTTTCATTTCTTCTACTTTGGCCTTCATCTCTTGCTCTTGGGCAATCGCCATTGCGCGGCGTTCTTCCGCTTTCGCTTGGGCAATTTTCTTATCTGCTTCCGCTTGTTCTGTTTGAAGCTCAGCACCGATGTTCTTGCCGATATCCACATCTGCGATATCAATGGAAAGAATTTCAAAGGCTGTCCCTGCATCAAGCCCTTTACTTAAGACAGTTTGAGAGATTCTTTCCGGATTCTCTAGAACAGTCGTATGGCTTTCACTTGAACCGATTGTCGAGATAACACCTTCACCAACCCTTGCAATGACGGTATCTTCACCGGCACCACCGACAAGTCGCTCGATATTGGCTCGTACCGTAATCCTTGCCTTTGCTTTCACTTCAATCCCGTTTAATGCCACACCGGCAATAAATGGTGTTTCGATTACTTTAGGGTTTACGCTCATTTGAACGGCCTCAAGCACGTCACGGCCCGCCAGATCAATCGCAGCACAGCGTTCGAAGGTTAGGTCAATATTCGCGCGATGAGCAGCAATTAACGCATTAACAACACGGTCTACATTTCCTCCAGCCAAGTAATGGCTCTCTAGCTGATTCGTCGTTACATTCAATCCCGCTTTAGATGCTTTGATCAACGGGTTGATAACACGGCTCGGCGCCACTCGGCGAAGCCTCATTCCAATTAATGTGAAAATACTCACGCGAACTCCAGCGGCAATCGCGGAGATCCAGAGCATGACTGGCACGAATGTAAATAAGACGGCCAGAACGATGATAATCAGCGCGACACCTAGTAAGGCTGCGACAGTTCCACCAGTAAATACCATAGTTTTATTTCTCCCTTCAATCTATATTCAATCATTCTGCTCATCCAGCTGACGAACAACCACACGAGAACCTTCCACTTTCACAATCTTCACTGCAGTTCCCTTGTTAATAAAGCTGCCCTCACTGACTACATCAATTCTTTCTCCATCGACCAAGGCGGTGCCCGCAGGTCTCAAGGCGGTCAGCAAAATACCTTCCTTGCCGATAAGTTCAACCCTGTTGACATTAGAAATATAGCCTTTTTCGGTGCTTGTCGAATCAAAGAGCACCAGCCTGTCAAATGCCGTAAATCTCTTTCCGAAGAATTTAATGAGAATAACGGCAACCAAGAAGGCCGCAAGCAGTGCAATAAAAATGGATTTTGCCATAAGTTCCACATCCCCCGAAGCAAGAAATAGACTTGCTATGATTGCTATAAAGCCCACTATACCAATGATTCCTCCCGGTATAAAAAACTCCAGCAGAATCAAGCCAATCCCGACGATAAACAGGATTAAGGTTTCATAGCCGGCAAGACCAGATACAAGATGCCCAAAGAAAAACAGCAGCAAAGCGGAAATCCCGGCAACTCCTGGCAAACCGAATCCCGGAGAAAACAGCTCCACAATTAGTCCAATTGTCCCAATCGTTAATAGAATTGGAATGATGTAAGGATTTGTCAAGAAGCGTGCTATCTTATCAGCAAAGGTCTCCTCAAACATAACCTTTTCTGCGTCTTGCAGCCCGAGTTCTGCCAGAAGGGCGTCTTCATTTTCGACAGTTCCCTCACTATAGCCGACTTTACTAGCCTGAGAAGCCGTTAAGGTCAATAGCTTTCCTTCCCAGGAGTCATATTCAGACGGAAGGTCTATATCATTTTCTGCCATCGCCTTAGCAAACGAAGGATCCCGTCCGCTGGACTCAGCCGCTTTCTCCATATTGGCCAGCCAATAAGATTGAGCCTTCTCATTCGCAGCATTCCCATCAGAGGTAATAACAGCAGCTGCCCCCATCGTTGCTCCAGGCACCATGTAGATTTCATCAGCATTCAAAGAAATGAAGGCCCCTGCAGATAAGGCGCGATTATCCACGAACGCCACTGTCTTGATGTCCGTTTCCGTGAAGATTTGCCCAATTTTATCCGCTGCATCAACAGCGCCGCCTGGTGTATTAATATCAAAAATGATTGCTTCAGCTTCATCCGCCTCAGCCGTCTCGATAGCCCGGCTCAAGAAGTTGGCCAATCCTTTCTCTACTTCATTATGTATTGGAACGATGTAGACCTTCTCACCATTACCCGAACTCATATCCGGTCCGCTTATGAAGCTCAAACAAAAGGCGGCAATAAAAAAGAGCGACCACCAACGTTTTCGCAATATGTCTCTCCCTCCTTCCATTTTTCCTTATATCTCATTATACGTACAAAAGCCTCATTAGTTTCAATAATCTTCTGGATTTATCTCTTTTTTCCTAAAAACAAATAAAAAACCCGCAAATCCATTGATTCACGGGTTTTATATGTCTTATTTTGTAAGATGTTGCAGTACCAGTTTATTAACTAAAGATCCATCAGCTTTGCCCTTCACCTTCGGCATAATAGCGGACATTACTTTCCCCATATCAGCCTTAGAAGTGGCATTTGTTTGGGCGATCGCCTCAGCGACAAGCGCATCCAACTCTTCCTCGCTTAATTGTTTCGGCATATAGCTTTCCACAACAGCAATTTCAGCTTGAAGCTTATCGGTTAAGTCCTGGCGCCCTGCTTTATCAAATTCTTGAAGGGAATCCTTTCGTTGCTTTAACTCACGTGAAAGCACGGTCAACTCTTCATCCTCGGATAATTCTTGTTTGCCAAGCTTAATCCCTTCATTCTGAAGAGAAGCCTTCATCATTCGGATAACGGAGAGCTTGTCTTTATCTTTGTCTTTCATAGCTTGTTTCATATCGCTGTTTAAACGCTCAACAAGACTCATTAAAGGCACCTCTTTTTAGTACTTGCGTTTTCTCGCAGCTTCAGACTTTTTCTTACGTTTAACACTAGGTTTTTCATAGAATTCGCGCTTTCTTACTTCCTGCATAGTACCTTGCTTGGAAACTGTGCGTTTGAAGCGTCGAAGAGCATCTTCAAGCGATTCGTTTTTCTTAACGACTGTTTTAGACATCTCTTTCCCTCCCTCCGAGCACAACAACTCTAATTTCCTCATGTTGAAGGAAACCATGTACCTTAAAATTATAATATATCAGGTATCTTAGGTCAACTAATTATTCCAATTTTAAAGCTTGGTTTTCTCGCTTTCTTCCTGCATTGTATACAGCAAATGAAAAGCGCTAATTCCCATGCATCCCGAGGCTTCATCGGCTTATGGACAATCCTTGAGACTAGACCTATCAATCGCAGGCAGCAAACCACTTTTGTTTTACGGGTATTACAGGACACCCCCTACTATCCGTGTAGTCATCAAAAAGAGCCTAAGGCTCATGATTAAACCTTAGGCTCTCATCATTTTATTGTGCGACTGCTTGGACTTGGTCGTCGAGGACGCGGACGAATTGCCCTTCACTGTACGGATAGCCGGCTTTCGTAATTTTTACCTTGACGATTTGGCCGACCATTTCTTCTGTAGCCGGGAAGACAACCTTCAGATAATTATCCGAATACCCTTGATATAACCCTTCTCCCTCTTCGAAACGGTCTTCAGGAATAACTTCGAGAACCTCATTCTCATACTTGGAAGCAAACTCCTTCGCCAATTGATCAGAAAGGGCAATCAAGCGATGTACGCGATCATTCTTCACATCCTCATCGATTTGGTCCTCCATACGCGCAGCTGGCGTGCCAGTTCGTTTTGAATATGGGAAAACATGAAGCTCAGAGAAACGCTGTTCCTTGATGAAATTATAGGTCTCCATGAATTCTTCCTCTGTCTCCCCAGGGAAGCCAACGATGACGTCTGATGTGATTGCAAGATTAGGCAATGCCTCTCTTAAACGCGCTACACGCTCAGCATAGAATTCCGTTGAATACTTGCGGCGCATTCTCTTCAGCACGGTATTGGAGGCTGATTGAATCGGAATGTGCAAGTGAGGGACAACCTTGTCAGATTTCCGCAATACTTCAATGACCTCATCAGAGATTTGCGAAGCTTCAATGGAGGAAATCCGGATACGTTTCAATCCGTTCACTTTCTCATCCAAATCCTTAAGAAGCATTGCGAGATTATAATCCTTCAAGTCTTCTCCATAACCGCCTGTATGAATGCCTGTCAGGACAATTTCCTTATACCCGGCATCTACAAGCTGCTGGGCTTGATGAACGACTTCCTGCGGGTCACGAGAGCGCAGGAGACCACGTGCCCATGGAATGATGCAGAAGGTGCAGAAGTTATTGCATCCTTCCTGGATTTTCAATGATGCACGTGTACGGTCAGTGAAGGCTGGCACATCCATTTCTTCATAGACTCTTGTCTTCATGATATTGCGGACGCCATTGATTGGCTGGCGCTCCTCTCGGAATGTATCAATGTAGCCTAAAAGCTTCCCGCGGTCCTGGGTTCCTACAACAATATCCACACCCGGAATAGCCATAATTTCCGCTGGGGAAGTTTGAGCATAACAGCCTGTTACGCAGATAACAGCATCCGGATTTTTACGGACTGCTCTCCGGATGATTTGGCGGCTTTTCTTGTCGCCGGTATTTGTGACTGTACATGTATTAATGATATAGACATCTGCTACTTGTTCAAAATCTACTCGATCATATCCTGATGCCTGAAACAGCTGCCATATCGCTTCTGTTTCATAATGATTCACTTTACATCCTAATGTATGGAACGCTACGGTTGCCATTTCCTTCACCTCACTAATTCTAATTGATAGGATATCGCTGACAAGGCATACATTGGCGCAGTCTCGGTCCGGAGAATACGCGGTCCCAAACTGCATGTTCTAAAGCCTTGCGCTATCAGTTCTTCAATCTCTTTCTCGTCAAGTCCGCCTTCCGGCCCAAAAACGATTAAAAGCTTCTCACCCTGCTTGATTTCCTTTAAGGTCTCGACAAGCCGCAAGCTTTCTCCTTGTTTGGCATCCTCCTCATAAGCTACAAGCTTATGATCATATTCCTCGGCCATCTGCAGCAAGCGATTGAATGTAACCGGGTCATCAATTTGCGGGATAACGGTGCGATGCGATTGCTCTGCCGCCTCTTTCGCAATCTTGCGCAGCCGTTCTGTTTTTTTGGCGGCTTTTTTTGCATCCCATTTAACGATGGAACGAGTTGCCATAAAAGGGATAAACGCATGAGCCCCAAGCTCTGTCCCTTTTTGAATGACCCACTCTAATTTATCCCCTTTAGGCAAGCCGTTCGCGATGCTCACTTGAATAGGCAATTCCTTCGTTTCATCCACCCATTCAACGATGCGGCCACGAAGAGATTGTTCGAGGATATCATCGATTTCGATAAGTGCGGTCCCGGTGTTAACAACCCCGTAGAAACGGTCTCCTATCTCCATCCGCATCACTCGGGTCATATGGTGAAAGTCATCTCCTGAGACTGTTACCGTATCTTCATCGATTATCTCTTGAATAAAATATCTCTGCATGGCCTCGCATCCTTCTTCCTTACTTATCTTAATTTCTTGTCTAGCTTATTGCTTTCGCGCTGTAATGGACACCCAGTCTTCCATGGTCACAACTTCATCTATGACCAATCCTGAATTCACGATTGCCTCTTCCACTTCCGCTCTTTTCTGTTTGATGATACCGGAAGAGATGAAAAGTCCGCCAGGCTTAAGCAGGCGCTCTACATCATCCGTGAAGCGGACAATGACCTCAGCAAGAATGTTGGCGACAATGATATCTGCCTCAGCTTCTACGCCCTTAAGCAGGTCATTTTGCTTAATCGTCACTTTATCATGAACTTTGTTCAGTTTGCAATTGATCTTGGCACTGTTTACAGCGACTTCATCTAAGTCAAGCGCTAGGATTTCCTCTGCCCCATATTTAGCTGCAGCAATCGTCAAAACGCCTGAACCAGTACCCACATCAATGATGTGCATGCCGGGCTTGACCCGTTTTTCAAGTGCCTGGATGCATAGAATTGTCGTTGGATGCGTACCTGTTCCAAACGCCATCCCTGGGTCAAGCTCAATGATTTTCTCATCACTGCTGACAGGAGTATACTCTTCCCAAGTCGGGACAATTGTGATTTGTTCTGAGATTTTCACTGGGTGATAATACTTCTTCCATGCTGTCGCCCATTCTTCCTCATTCACTTCACTAATCGTCACTTTATTCGCGCCTAGGTCAATATCATATTCAACAAGGTTATTGATCAATTCTTTGATTCCATCAACGGTTTCTCCAAGGAAACTATTAACCGGCAAGTACGCCTTAACAATGACGCCCTCATCGGGGAAGTCATTAGGGTCGAGCTGATAGATTTCGCCGAATACATTCTCCCTTTCACGGACAAGCTCAAGCGGATCTTCAATCACCACACCGCTTGCTCCAGCCTCATGCAATATATTCGATATTGGTTCGACTGCTTCATTTGTTGTATGAATACATAATTCGGACCACTTCATCATCTACCAACTCCTACCTGTTTATTCACCTTTAAATGCTCTTTTTACTTTTGAGAAGAAACCTTCCTCATGTTCGTCCAGCTGACCTTGGCCGCTAATTTCCGCAAACTCCCTGATCAGTTCCTTTTGTTTATCAGATAGCTTCGTCGGTGTTACGACTAAGATACGGATATGCTGGTCACCTTGGCCATAGCCCCTTACATTCTGCACACCCTTGCCTTTTAGGCGGAAACGTGTGCCTGTTTGCGTGCCTGCAGGTACCTTCAGTTTTACTTTCCCATGGATGGTCGGAACCTCAATCTCATCCCCGAGAGCTGCCTGCGCAAATGTAATTGGCATTTCACAATAAATATCATCCCCATCACGCTCGAAAAACTCATGAGGTTTAATTTGGAAGACGACAAATAAGTCACCGGCAGGACCGCCATTAATACCAGGCTCGCCTTTGCCAGGTACACGTAATTGCTGGCCATCATCCACGCCAGCCGGAACCTTGATTTGAATCTTATTGCGTTTTCTGACCGTACCTTTTCCGTGACAGGTTGCGCATTTATTCTTAATAATCTTCCCTGTACCGCTGCAGTGCTGACATACACGGCGGTTTACAATCCGGCCAAATGGCGTATTTTGCTCCACATTCAGCTGACCAGTACCATGACAATGCGAGCATGTCTCTGGGGATGTTCCTGGCTTAGCGCCAGTTCCCTTACATGTATCACACTCTTCATCTCTCGGAATTTCAATCGTGGTCTCCGTTCCAAAGCACGCTTCTTCAAATGACAACGTCATCGTGTATTGAAGGTCATCCCCTTGACGCGGCGCATTTGGATCACGGCGACGGCCGCCGCCTCCGCCAAAGAATGTATTGAAAATATCCTCAAAACCGCCAAAGCCTTCGAAGCCGGCACCGCCAGCTCCACCAAAGCCTTGAGTCGGATCCTCATGGCCGAACTGGTCATAGCGGGCTCTCTTTTGGTCATCGCTTAAGACTTCATAAGCTTCCTTGACCTCTTTGAACTTATCCGCTGCATCTGCTTCTTTATTAATGTCAGGGTGATATTGTTTGGAAAGGCGACGATACGCTTTCTTCAATTCATCCTTCGAGGCATTTTTGCCAACCCCAAGCACCTCATAATAATCCCGTTTGCTCATTCCTCACACTCCTGATTCTTTTAATATCCGTCGTTTCACATAAAAAATATTGTACCACTTGATAAACATGCGTTGCAATATAAACAGCAAATGGATAAGACGTTAAAAAAAGCCAAAGTCAAGCAAACCTTGACTTTGACTATTTTTTGTACGGTCATTATTTTTTGTCGTCATCCACTTCAGTGAATTCTGCGTCTACAACATCATCTGCTTTGCCCGCACCATCTTGGCCTTGCTGAGCTTGCTGTGCTTGTGCCGCTTGCTCATAAAGCTTCACACTAAGTGCTTGAACGATTTCTTGCAAGGCATCTTTCTTTTCTTTCATAGCTGCAAGGTCATTCTTCTCAATTGCTTCTTTCAAAGCATCTTTCGCTTCGGTTGCTTTTTGAACCTCTGCTGCATCTACTTTGCCTTCAAGCTCTTTTAATGTTTTTTCCGTTTGGAATACGAGGCTGTCAGATTCGTTTCTGAGTTCCGCTTCTTCCTTGCGTTTCTTATCAGCTTCCGCATTCTCTTCTGCTTCCTTCACCATACGCTCGATTTCTTCATCGCTTAGGGAAGTAGCAGATTGGATTGTGATGGCTTGTTCTTTATTTGTGCCAAGGTCTTTCGCACGAACATTAACGATACCGTTATTGTCAATATCGAATGTTACTTCGATTTGCGGGATACCGCGCGGTGCTGGCGGAATGTCCGTTAATTGGAAACGGCCAAGTGTTTTGTTGTCCGCAGCCATTTGACGCTCCCCTTGAAGGACATGGATATCAACCGCTGTTTGGTTATCAGCTGCTGTTGAGAAGATTTGAGATTTGCTTGTCGGAATGGTTGTGTTACGGTCGATCAAACGAGTGAATACACCGCCCATTGTCTCAATACCCAAAGATAGAGACGTTACGTCAAGCAATACAACATCTTTAACGTCACCAGTGATAACGCCGCCTTGAATGGCTGCACCCATTGCCACAACTTCGTCAGGGTTTACACCTTTATGAGGCTCTTGTCCTGTTTCTTTCTTGATTGCTTCCTGTACGGCAGGAATACGCGTAGATCCGCCCACAAGGATAACCTTATCGATTTCGGATGGGGATAAGCCTGCATCACGAAGAGCTTGACGAGTAGGTCCCATCGTTCTTTCAACAAGATCAGCCGTGATTTCATTGAATTTCGCACGAGTAAGCGTCACGTCCAAGTGCAATGGTCCAGCTTCTCCAGCCGTGATGAACGGAAGGGAGATTTGTGTGGATGTTACACCTGATAGGTCTTTTTTCGCTTTTTCAGCGGCATCTTTTAAGCGTTGAAGCGCCATTTTGTCTTTAGACAAGTCAATGCCGTTTTCTTTGCGGAATTCTTCAATCAAGTACTCCATTACTGCATTATCAAAGTCATCTCCGCCAAGACGGTTGTCACCGGCAGTGGAGCGAACTTCGAATACACCATCGCCTAATTCTAGGATAGAAACGTCGAATGTACCGCCGCCAAGGTCGAATACAAGAATTTTTTGATCTTCGTCTGCTTTATCAAGACCATAAGCTAACGCTGCAGCAGTAGGCTCGTTGATGATACGCGCAACCTCTAGGCCGGCAATACGCCCTGCGTCTTTTGTTGCTTGGCGTTCTGCATCATTGAAATAAGCTGGAACAGTGATAACCGCTTTGGATACTTTCTCTCCAAGGTATTCTTCAGCATATGATTTCAAATATTGAAGGATAATCGCAGATACTTCTTGTGGAGAGTAGTCTTTACCTTCAATGTTTACTGTGTAGTCTGTGCCCATATGACGTTTAATGGAGCTTACTGTGTTCAAGTTCGTGATTGCTTGGCGTTTAGCCACTTCACCAACTTGACGCTCGCCGTTTTTGAAAGCAACAACTGATGGAGTTGTTCTGTTTCCTTCTGGATTAGGAATTACCTTTGGTTCCCCGCCCTCTAGCACGGATACGCAAGAGTTTGTGGTTCCTAAGTCAATACCGATAATTTTGCTCATGAATAATTACCTCCCGTAATATGTAACCTTATTGATTCACCTTCACCATGGACGGTCGAATCACACGGTCTTTGAGTTTATAGCCTTTTTGAAGCTCATCCACTACAATATTTGAACCATAGTCCGGATTATTGTCCTGCATGACAGCTTGATGCTGGTGCGGATCGAATTCCTCGCCAACGGCTTTAATTTCTTCCACGCCTTCTTCCTTAAGCGCTGCTTGAATGCCGTTTAACACCATGTTCATTCCTTGAAGAAGTGCCTTTGTTTCATCATTCTCAGAGGAAATCTTAAGCGCTCTTTCAAAGTTATCAAGTGCTGGCAGCAAGTTTGTCACCAAGGATTGTGCTCTATACTTCTGCGCTGCCTCAGCATCAAGCTTAACGCGGCGGCGATAATTGTCAAAATCAGCGTAAAGGCGCAAATATTTTGCTTCTGCTTCCTTCAGCTTCTGTTCAAGCTCAGCTTCTCTTGTGCTTTCTTGCTCCTCGGCTACCTCATCAGAAGCCGCATCAGCTGCACCAGATTCGGATGCTGAATCTGTATCTTGTGTTTCATTAACATCTGTTTCATCAAAAATCTCTTCGATTGTTTCATCTACAGTTTGTTCCTGTTTGTTTTCAGCCACTGCTTCTCACCTCCCTAAAAAGCTTTCCAATATTTCCAGCAATAATATTACTACTATTACCGTTACTTTTTATTTTGATACTGCTCTGTGAGCATCGTACTCAAATTGTCAGAGAAAAAGGACAGCAAGCCAATGACGCGAGCATAGTCCATTCTGGTTGGCCCAAGAATTGCAATTGAACCTAAGCTCTCATCTCCAATAGAATAGGAAGCGCTTATGATGCTGCAGTTGCTTAGTGCAAGATTATTATTCTCATGACCAATTCGGACATTGATGCCAACAGGTGTTTGACTAACCAATTCATACAAATCCTTTTCCTGTTCGATGACATTCAGAATCGCTTTCACTTTCTCAATATCATGGAATTCAGGCTGGCTGAGCATATTGGCTTTTCCGCCAAAGAACAGCTTCTCGTTCGCCGGAATCTGCAGAGTTGTCGCAATCATATGCAGCACCATATCATAATTCGTGATATGCTGCTTCAGCAGAACGGCTACCTCCTTGTAGATCTTCTCCCTCAACTGTGTTAAAGGAACCCCTATAAGGCGGTCATTTAAAATATTGACGATTCTCTCCATTTCATCCATATCAATGCCTGGCGGAAGATAAATCATCTTATTCTCAACATGCCCCGTATCCGTGACAATGATGGCTGTTGCCATATTATTGCCAAGCGGCACGATTTGAATCCTGCGCAAGTAGTTATCTGATACCGCAGGTCCGAGCATGATTGTCGTGTAATTGGTGATCTCAGAAAGAATGCCAGCTGACCGTTGGACAATCTTCTCGAGTTCAAATAGCTTATCTTTAAAAATCGATTTTAACTTATGGATGTCTTCTTGTTGAAGCTGCTGCGGTGATACGAGATGATCCACATAGTACCGATACCCTTTTTCAGAGGGAATACGCCCGGAAGAGGTGTGTGTTTTCTCTATATATCCCATTTCCTCAAGATCAGCCATTTCATTCCTGATAGTAGCCGAGCTGAGCGAAATGCCTTCCTTTTTCGAGATATTCCGTGAACCGACAGGCTGAGCGGTAGAAATAAAATCATCGATGATCACTTGCAAAATAAGCAGTTGTCTGTTTGTTAACATCGATAATCACCCCTGTTAGCACTCTTTACTCTTGAGTGCTAAGTCTATAAATAAAGTATCAAAACGGCCGGAAGGTGTCAACGGTTATGATTATGTTTTCAGTATCATTTTTTAACTATAGTAAAAAATCTTGAAATACCTCATTGCCAATTAATTTCCCTTGTCGGGTGAGCTTGATTTTCCCGTCACTGATAACGAGTAATTCTTTTTGAGTTAAATTGGCGATTACCTCACCAAACACATCATTCATATCGACACCGAAATGGCGCTGAAACCCTTCTAGCGAAACCCCGTCTGTTTTCCTGAGGCCGAGGAACATTTCCTCTTCCATCCTCTCCCTCGTTGAGACATTTATTTGCTCAATGATAGGTTTCTCCCCATTGCCGATGGCATTCATATATTTTTTCAAGGGACCATGATTATGGTAGCGGATACCATCCAAATAGCCATGCGCGCCCGCTCCAAATCCATAATACTCCTCATTATTCCAATAGACGAGATTATGCTTGCTCTCATAGCCCGGTTTGCCAAAATTAGATATCTCATATTGATGATATCCTGCCCGTTCCATCCGATCCATCACATATTCATACATAGAAGCCTCTGTGTCCTCTGAAGGCAAGCTCAGTTTCCCTTTATTAAGCATAATATAAAAGACTGTTTTCGGCTCAATAATCAGCGAGTAAGCGGAGAAATGCGGAAGCTCAAACTCCAGCGCACGGTCAATCGTTTCTTTCAAATCATCAATCGTCTGACCTGGCAGCGAATAAATCAAATCGATGCTTATATTTTCAAATCCCGCTTCTCGGGCAAGGCTGACCGTTCGGTACACATCTTCGACATTATGGGCACGGCCTATCTTTTTCAACAGTTGTTCGTTAAAGGTCTGGACACCTAGGCTCAAGCGATTGACACCCGCCTCCTTCATGACAGCAAGCTTGTCCTTTGTCAAATCACCCGGGTTGGCCTCAATTGTAAATTCATAGTCCGTTCCAAGACTGATATGATCGTGAATGGAAGAGAGAAGCCTTTCCATCTGGAAAGCATCCAGCGCCGTCGGTGTTCCCCCACCGATAAATACCGTCTTCATTTCTTTGTTACCCAAGTCATATAAGGACATCTCTTTGCCCAGCGCCTCTATATACTCATCGACCGGCTGGTTTTGAATGAAAAATTTATTAAAATCGCAGTAATGACAAATCTGCGTGCAAAATGGTATGTGAACATACATGCTTTGTGCCAATAGTTAGCACCTCTTTTCTTCGAACTGTTGATACTGCATTATCATCATAATAAAAATGAGGCCAGAACAAAAATGTCCGGCCTCCAAGGTTTCGTATTCTTGTTATTTTTTCGTGTTTGAATCATCCATTTTCAGGACAGCCATGAAAGCTTCCTGCGGCACTTCAACAGAGCCTACCTGCTTCATCCGCTTCTTCCCTTCTTTTTGCTTCTCTAGAAGCTTACGTTTACGGGAGATATCCCCGCCATAACATTTGGCAAGAACGTTCTTCCTCATCGCTTTAATAGAAGAGCGTGCAATGATCTTATTGCCAATTGCCGCCTGAACAGGCACCTCAAATTGCTGGCGCGGAATGAGCTCTTTCAGTTTCTCAACAATAACCTTGCCGCGCTCGTAGGCAAAGTCTTTATGAACGATGAAGCTCAACGCATCGACTGTTTCACCGTTTAGAAGGATATCCATCTTAACTAGCTTCGATTCTTTATAGCCGATTAACTCATAGTCGAAGGATGCATATCCCTTTGTGCTTGATTTCAATTGGTCGAAGAAATCGTAGACAATCTCAGATAGCGGAATCTCATAAATGATGCTGACACGATTTTCATCGATGTATTGCATATCGATGAAGTTGCCTCGCTTCGTTTGGCATAATTCCATGATTGCTCCGACAAAGTCATTCGGCGCCATCAAAGTCGCCTTTACATAAGGCTCTTCAATGCGGTCAATCTTTTGCGGGTCAGGCATGTTAGACGGATTGTCAATATCAAGCTCTGTTCCGTCTGTCATCTTTACCTTGTAAATAACGCTCGGCGCGGTTGTAATCAAATCAATATTGAATTCCCGCTCAATTCGCTCTTGGATGATTTCCATATGAAGCAGTCCAAGGAATCCGCAGCGGAAACCAAATCCAAGCGCTTGGGATGTCTCTGGTTCATATTGCAAGGCAGAATCATTTAGCTGCAGCTTCTCTAATGCTTCACGTAAATCATTGAATTTCGCTGTATCAATAGGATATAGACCGCAATATACCATTGGATTTAAGCGGCGGTATCCAGGAAGCGGCTCAGTAGCCCCATTCTTCGCATTTGTGATTGTATCCCCTACTTGAGTGTCGCCAACATTCTTGATTGCTGCCGTCAAGAATCCTACATCTCCTACAGTCAGCTCATCACAAACGGTCGCCTTCGGCGTATGCACACCTACTTCAATGACTTCAAATTCCTTGCCTGTTGCCATCATTTTAATCTTATCGCCAGGCTTCACTGTGCCTTCTACGACACGGATATAAGCAATAACACCGCGATATGCGTCATATAAGGAGTCAAAAATCAGCGCTTTTAAAGGCGCTTCTGGGTCTCCGCTCGGCGCTGGGACTTTTTCGGCAATCTGCTCTAGGATCTCTTCGATGCCAATACCGGCTTTTGCTGATGCCAGGACTGCTTCAGAGGCATCCAATCCAATTACATCCTCAACTTCCTGACGCACCCGCTCAGGGTCTGCACTCGGCAGGTCAATCTTATTAATGATCGGGAGAATCTCTAGATCATTGTCAAGTGCAAGGTAGACATTGGCCAATGTTTGCGCTTCGATGCCTTGGGCTGCGTCTACAACAAGAACTGCCCCTTCACAAGCTGCAAGGGATCGGGAAACTTCATAGGTGAAGTCAACATGTCCCGGAGTATCGATTAGATGGTAAATATATTCCTCTCCATCTTTTGCTTTATATTTCAATTGAACGGCATTTAATTTGATCGTAATGCCGCGCTCTCTTTCCAAATCCATGGAATCCAGAAGCTGATCCTTCATTTCTCTGGATGTGAGGGCATTGGTCTTCTCTAATATTCTGTCCGCTAATGTCGATTTCCCATGATCAATATGGGCGATAATCGAGAAGTTACGGATCTTGCTTTGTCTTTTTAGCCGTTCCTGATTATTCATTGTCGTTTTCACTCCTGTTACTTTCAAAACACAGATACTGTTGATTATAGCAGAAAGAAATTCAAACCGTAAACGGTTAATGCACAAGGCGTCAGAATTAAATTCTTCCTCCCCTTATTTCGCCTGGGGCAACAGGGTTTGCTAACAATAGGGACATCCCCTGTTTATAGTTAAAAACCCGAAAAACATATGTTTTTCGGGAAATGGGTACCTTATTCATTTGAAATTAACTCGGCAAGCCCTTGAAAAATGCCTGTACACGCATTGGAGATGCCTTTGCCTGCACTTGAGAGCACATTATAGGCTTTCCATTCTTCCATTTCCTCTTTCTTCTCCTCAATATCGGCCATCGAGATATCCTGCCCGAGCATGGTCGCGTTGATTTCCCCGTCGCCCTCTTTTTCTACGGTAAAGGCTTCATACATTTTCGGATCGTCATATCCTTGCATTTTCTTCATGTTTTGGTTGGCGTATTGCATACCCAAAATCACGCCGAAGAAAAGCAGCAGAATAAGCAAACTCGCCTTCCATATAAATTTACCCATTTGGCATTCTCCTTTTACGTGATTTTTCAGTTAATCAGTTGCCATCACCCATAACAGCTTCCGCATCAAGTATATGCTCAGACAGCGCTCCAGCTAGAGCGTCCATGGAGTGATTCAACTCCTCCATCGTATTATCCACCCCGCCAGCTTCAACGAGCATCGCGTTTTCCGATAAATCCTGATTGAATTTCCCATTTGTGGAAGCACCCCTCTTTTCAAAAACGCCACGGCTGAGCCCAGGGTATTTATCCGAAATCCGCTTATGAATTTCCTTTGCAAGCTTCAAATTCTTCTCATAGTTCGGGTTCTCTCCCCCGATGATAAAACAAATTTTTGCATAATCCTTACCATTAATATTAATGGTCGTCACTTTTTTTCTTTGCGAATCCCGATGAACATCAATATAGTAGTGTGTGTCTTTATTTTGCGCAACGGCTGCCTCAATGATTTTCCTGGACTCTGTATAGGAACTGGCATAATTCAAATTCTTCTTTTGCAGCTGGGCGTACACATCTGTTTTGTCAACCTCCGCTCCCACACCTCTTTCTTCCAAAGCATCCTTCAGTTTATCGCCTACAAGCGTAACGTTCACCTTCGAATGAGATGCCGCATTAGGATCTGTCACCCCTTTTAATAGAGGAAGGTAAGATTCACGTGTATGAGAGAAATAAATGAATACTTGTTTTTCCTTGGGAGACGCTTTTTTCTCTTCATTTGAGCCTTCCTCCTTCTCTAACGGGGCAACCTTCTCAGCATCTGAGTCCTTTTCAAGCGATTCCGGCAAAGGAGCGGATTCAATCGGCATATTCGTATAATTCGTCCCTTCGCCGGCAATCAGAATATCCCCGTCAAAGAGTGAATAGCCAGGCAATTCTCTGCCAAGCAAGCTTCTTGGATCATCCAGCGTTATATTCGTCACATATTGAAACAGCTGCTCCCCGATTGTCGGTACCTCACCAGCGGGCAATGCTTGCTGAAAATACACATTTCCTTTAACAAGATGCTTATAAAGAGTCTTACCTGCCATCTGCCTTGTTGCTTCATTTAAGGAATTAGATGAAACGCGATATTCAGGCTTCAAGGCTGTCAGCAGCCCAATCAGCAGAAATAAAAGAATCATGGCGCCGGCAAGATAAACGAAAAAACGGATTATGGTGGCTGCTTTCAATGCGATAATCAGATTAGACTTTGTCTGTTTCATGGTTCCACCCTTTCAGAAGCATTCTAGTAAATTGTATGCTCTGATAGAGTTGCTAGAACCAATCGTTAGATTTTAATGCGTATAATAGCCGGTATTATCCTGGTTAACCGCTTGGTGAAGGGCTGCATTTAAACCGTTCGCTACCAAATTGGCCATATCTTCAATAAATACATCCACTTCCTTTGGCGTAACCATCAGGTTATGGCCAAGGGGCGAAAGGACCTCATGAATGAGCCTTCTCTTTTCATCCTCCGGCAACGTTCCGATTATTCCAAGGAAGGTTTTTCGTTGCTCCTCCCCAGGCAAGTCCTCATCACTAAGCTTTTTCTTCTCTCCAAAGGTCATTCCAGCTGGAGCAAGCGCCCTCGATGGTCGATCGCCTTCCTTCATTTCACGGCCAAAATGTTTGAGAATGTAGTCAATCGTATCTGATGTAATGGTCACCGCATCGACCACAGTCGGCATACCGACCGAAATGACAGGTACGCCAAGCGTTTCCTTACTTAACTCTTTGCGTTTATTGCCTACGCCTGAGCCTGGATGAATGCCTGTATCTGTTAATTGTATCGTCGTGTTGACCCGGTCGATCGAACGTGCTGCAAGCGCATCAATGGCAATGATAAAGGCAGGCTTGGTCTTCTCTACAATCCCCTTGATAATATCGCTCGTCTCGATTCCTGTCAGTCCCATCACCCCAGGAGAAATCGCGCTGACTGGTCTGAATCCTTCCGAAACAGCTGTAGGCTGATATTCAAATAAATGACGAGTCACAATTAAATTCTCAATGACCGCCGGTCCGAGCGCATCCGGAGTGACATGCCAATTCCCAAGACCGACCACAAGGCAAGAATCATCCGCCGAGAGTCCGATTCTCTCCAGAATATATCCAAGCTGCTTAGCAAATACTGCCTCAACCCTTCTTTGCAGCTCCGAATCCTGATCACGTATCCCTTGCATCTCCATCGTTATATAAAAGCCTGGCTTTTTGCCGACCTCCTTCTCTCCTTCCTCTGTGATTTCCACATAGGAAAGCTCAATACCGTCAATCTCTTTTTCCTTCAGGATGACGCCTGCAATCTTAGAGCTATCTTCCACTTCCTCAATCAGCAATTCCCTTGCCTCTATAGCCAAATCCGTCCGTATGGCATACGATGATAAATCTAATTTTTTATTCAAACTCAATACCCCCTCGATCTTCTTTTCCTAATAGGATTGCCTGATTGAGAGAGTCTCATTCTTTCCGATAGGAAGAATTGGCCGATTGCTAAGGCAAAAAATCTTAAGCACAATTTTTCATAGCTATTTGCAGCAAAAATCCTATGTAAAGACAAGAAACTTAACAGTAAAAACCTGGATTCTGTAAGCATTTTTTATTTTGCTTCATCTTGAGTATTGCATTAAGATATACATTTTGATAGAATATCATATGTTGTGAATGTTAATTGATAAGAATATCGAGTTGACATAATTCGGTTTCTGGAGGTGAAACAAATGGCAAACATCAAATCCGCTATCAAACGCGTTAAAACTAGCGAAGCTGCTAGAGCTCATAATATCGCTCAAAAATCAGCTGTACGTACAAACGTTAAGAAAGTAGAAGCTGCTATCGCATTAAACGATGCAACTGCTGCTAAAGACTCTATCGTAGCTGCTGTTAAAGGACTAGATAAGGCTGCAACTAAAGGCTTAATCAGCAAAAACGCTGCTGCCCGCAAAAAATCTCGTCTAATGAAAAAAGTTAACCAACTTAACGCTTAATAAAAACGCACCCTTTATAGGGTCGTTTTTTTATCGCACTGGCCATTGCTCTTTCGGACGTTTGCCTAACCTCCAAAAGCCATGGCCTTTTTCTTTTCCTCTTTTTCCTCCCTTTTCCCCGATGCAAGCACTTCAAAGTATGAACTTCTCCTTCGAATCATATATTGATAAAAAAGATTCGGCAGGAAGGATAGTGAAATTATGCAAATCCATGTTGTCCGGCAAGGCGAAAGCATTTATTCAATTGCTCAGGCCTACAATATAAGCGCTAATCAAATCATCTCATCAAATGTGCTTCAAGCACCAAATGATCTTGTTATCGGCCAAGCGCTCGTCATTCCTATCACAGGAAGGTATCATTGGGTGCAGCAAGGCGAAAGCCTCTATAGCATCGGGAGAATGTTTGGCGTCTCTCCCCAGGAAATCGCGAATGTTAACAATATATCAATAGACGAACCCCTTACCGTAGGCTTGAGATTATACATTCCTCCAAGTCCTAAACGGAATGCCGAATTTAATGCTTATGTCGAGCC
>X410_Impala__coassemble_21_pt1 | contig 51588 bp, 54 predicted proteins | sample X410_Impala__metabat2_high_PE_006 | metagenome-assembled genome bin X410_Impala | reverse complement strand
TCATTTCGGAGCTGAAAATCTTTGAGTTTATGATTTCTCCGAAGGAATAGTCTAAGTCCTTAAACCAGATTAAGAGTGCCATATAGCCGCCAAAGAAGGCAAAGAATAGTGTGTTTGCGCTAGTGCCGAGAATGTCTTTCCCGATTTGAATGCCGAACATGAACAATTCCTTCCGACTTGCATTCGGATTGTGATAGCGCATCTCATGCATCGGAGAGGAAATGGCTATAGCTGCGTCTGTGATCGCTCCAATTGTACTCATAATGATAACTGATGCGGCAACCTTTACAAAATCAGTGCCTATGTAAAGCGAGAAAACGCTAAGCTCTTCTACCTCTTCTTCTCCAAATCCTTGAATCATCGAAACATCTGTCATTACCCAGATGAATACGAGCAGAACAAAGATAGTCAAAATAGAAGCAAGGAACGCTGTCTTGGTTTTCGTATTTATTTCATTAATATAGAATAAGTTGATACAGCTAATCACAATGCAGGCAATCAGTGTCACCACTATCGGGTTAGCCTGCGGTATCAACATAATCACAATTGAAATCATCAGAACTAAAAAGTTTATGAAAATAGCTGAGAAAGATCTGACTCCTTTTCTTCCTCCGATGATGAGCATAAGGACAAACAAAATGATTGCCAGTAACACTAATGTATTCATAAGCTTCTCCTCTTTCGGTTAATAAAGAAAATCGCTGTGTATAATCCAAGAGGAATCGTAATGACAATGCCAATCCCACCTGCAAGGGCTCTTGCCAATTCAAGCGACAGATTCATCGAAAGGGTATAACCAAGCGGTGAGCCATTTTTAAAAAACAGGATCAGCATGGGAATGGAGCCGCTAATATAAGCAAAAAACAAAATATTTGTCATTGTGCCCATAATATCTTTTCCAATCTCAAATCCAGATTTCTGAAGTGCTTTAACAGATATATCAGGATTCTTTTCATAGAGACCGAAGATAGAAGAGACAAGCGTAATAGCCACATCCATTACTGCGCCAAGCGACCCGATGAATAGCCCTGCCAAGAAAACCATCCGATAAGGGCTCGTCAAAAATTGCATTTCTTCATAGCGAAGTCCGCTATCATCCGTTATTTCCATCACGAGAAAAGTAATCAACAACGAAAGAAATGTGCCAAGGAGTGTCGCAATGACTGCAGCAAGCGTTTTTTCATTGATGCCATTAACAAGCATGAGCGAAATAATTGTAAAAATAATAACAGAAATCCCGCATATCCATAGCAAACTTATCCCTGTCTTCAAATACACATCTAATGCATAAGATAAGATTACTGCATTCACGGCAAGGCTTATAACCGCGAAAAATCCTTGTTTCCTTCCGACAAACAAGAGCGTCAGAATGAAAACCCATGCCAAGACCACAACATATTGATCTCGTTTTACCGATTGTATCGTACCAGTAAGTGTTTCTTCATTAGTCGACTCCTTAATTTGAACAAAAACTTCATTGCCCACTTGATACTCTTCATCATACGCACCTGAATCAGAAAACTCATTTGTTAATGAAATGGTCCGCCCCTTTAAATTTCCGTTTCTGATCAGCGCCTCAATTTCCTGCACATAAAGATGGTCATGATTCTCAAAGCTGTCCACTTTCTCCTCAGCAGAAACAAGCTTGACTCCAGTTACTTCTGCTATCGGCTTATCATATAGAAAGTGATTATAATTTACAAAGATAATTGAAGCTAGCACGATAAGCGATAAAAGGATGTACCAAATGAATGGTTTATTAAATTTTATGAAAAACGCACGCAAACAAATACCTCCCCAATCTTAAACAGAGTATAAGCAATGGACCTAGAATAACAGGGGTACATTTCACTCGTCAATTACATTCACAATCAAAAAGAAAGACCATCCGATATCGGATGGTCTGCATATATACTTATTTCACATACTTCTTCTTATATTCCTCGAATTCCTTCTTGGAGCATAGTACTTGGTGTCCAGGCGCAATTTCACGCAATTCTACCTCTTCATTATCCCCATAGTTATGAACTGCTGGGTCATAACCTTTCCTGCGGCGAGTTCTTTCGCTGTCAGGGTCAGGTAATGGAATGGCAGATAATAAGGATTGTGTGTATGGATGCATAGGATTTTTATATAAATCCTCACTATCCGCTACCTCGACTAATTTTCCATAATACATAACACCGATACGGTCACTGATGTATTTAACCATGGATAAGTCATGGGCGATGAATAGGTATGTCAATCCTTTTTCCTTTTGCAATTTCTTCAGCAGGTTGACGACTTGCGCTTGAATGGATACATCAAGTGCAGAGATAGGCTCATCAGCGATAATGAAATCAGGATCGACCGCCAAGGCTCTGGCAATACCAATCCGCTGCCTTTGCCCGCCGGAGAATTCATGCGGGTAGCGGTTAGCATGATCACGGTTTAAGCCAACTGTCTCCAACAGCTCATATACGCGATTCATGCGCTCCTCTTTGGACTTTGCAAGACCGTGAATATCAATCCCTTCCGCAATGATATCGGCAACTGTCATACGCGGATTAAGGGAAGCATATGGATCCTGGAAGATCATCTGCATACCGCGGTTGAATTCTTTTAATTCCTTGCGGTTCTTTTGGCCATGGACTTCTTTCCCCTTAAAACGAACTTCACCTTCTGTCAGCTCATATAAGCGAATAATAGAGCGTCCGGTAGTGGATTTTCCGCAGCCAGACTCCCCTACAAGTCCAAACGTTTCGCCTTTATAAATATCAAAGGAAACACCATCAATGGCTTTGACCATATTGGGTTTACCAACATTGAAATATTGCTTAAGACCTTTTACCTCAATGATTTTTTCTTTTGTAGCCATATTAGTTAATCCCTCCTACTTCTACCGGTTTGTCAAAATTGGAGTTCATATGGCGTATACGTGCTTGAACAGCTTCTGGCGGCGTCACCTTAGGTGCATCCGGATGTAGCAGCCAAGACTTCACAAAATGCGTCTCAGAGACTTGATAATATGGCGGCTCTTTCACGAAATCAATTTCCATCGCATATTCATTACGAGGCGCGAATGGGCAGCCCTTAGGAGGATTAATTAAATCCGGAGGTGTTCCAGGAATGGCCACCAACTCTGTATCCCCGTCATTATCGAGGCTTGGCATGGAGGATAGTAACCCCCATGTATACGGATGGCGTGGATCATAGAATACCTCATCTACAGTACCAGTTTCAACGATTTGACCGCCATACATGACCGCCACACGGTCGGCCACGTTAGCTACGACTCCTAAGTCATGTGTGATGAAAATGATGGACGTGTCAATTTTATTTTGCAGGTCTTTCATCAATTCAAGAATTTGCGCTTGGATTGTTACATCAAGCGCTGTTGTAGGCTCATCGGCAATGAGAATCTTCGGATTACAGGATAGAGCAATCGCAACAACCACACGCTGTCTCATACCGCCGGAGAATTGGTGAGGGTATTGATTCATCCGGATCTCAGGCTGTGCAATTCCGACAAGTCTCAAAAGCTCGATTGCCCGCTCACGGGCAGCTGACTTACTGAAATTTTGATGCTTAATGAGTCCCTCCATGATTTGTTTGCCGACTTTCATTGTCGGGTTCAAGGACGTCATCGGATCTTGGAAAATCATTGAGATTTCCTTACCGCGCACCTTTTGCATTTCTTTCTCGCTTAATTTCGCAATATCACGATCTCCAAAGAGGATATGACCTTCTTTAATAAAGCCTGCTGGTTGAGGTAATAATCTCATTAAAGCTTTTGTCGTAACCGATTTACCGGAACCAGATTCACCGACAATCGCTAATGTTTCCCCTTTAAAAAGGTCAAAGCTGACACCGCGGACTGCTTTTACTTCCCCACCATAGGTATTGAAGGAGACATGTAAATCTTTCACTTCTAGCAATTTATCCATTTTTTATTCTCCTCCCCTATTATTTTCTCATTTTTGGATCTAACGCATCGCGCAATCCATCTGCTAATAAGTTAAAGCTCAAAATCAAAACACTGATTGTAAGAGCAGGAATAATCAATAAATATGGGAATGAACGTAAGTATCTGAATCCTTCATTCACCAAGGAACCTAGAGATGCTTCCGGAGCAGCAATCCCTAATCCGATAAAGCTCAGGAATGCCTCTGTAAAGATAGCTCCTGGAATGGTGAACATAGATGTAACAATGACTGGTCCTAAAGTATTTGGCAATAAGTGTTTAAAGATAAGGCTTGTATTGGTAGCCCCTAATGTTTTAGACGCGAGCACATATTCCTGATCGCGAAGCTTCAAGAACTGCCCGCGGACCATTCGAGCCATCCCTATCCAGCCTGTCACAACCATGGCGAGCGTGATGGACAGCACCCCTGGCTTATCAAAAATCAAGATCATCAGAATGACGACAATCAAGTACGGAATACCAACAAGCACTTCGATAATCCTCTGCATAAACGCATCAATTCTTCCGCCAAAGAAACCGGATACTCCCCCATAGACGACTCCTATAAAGAACTCAATGACGGCAGCCAGCAAGGCAATGTATAAAGAAATCCTCGCTCCATACCAAATTCTTGTCCATTGGTCACGGCCTAGATCATCTGTACCAAACCAGTGATAGGTGTCTTCATATCCTTTAGTCTCATAAACATTTACACCATTCTTATCCGTTCCATCAAACGGAAGCCAGGAAATATTCTCAAGACCTTGTACCCTTGGCGGCAATTTTGATTTGCCTAAATCTTGTTCTTTAAATGTATAGCCGGATACCATCGGACCAAAGATCGCCAAAAGGATAAAGATAATAATCACTATTAAACCGGCTACAGCACCTTTATTCTTGAACAATCTATGTCTCGCATCCTGCCAAAAGGTTAAACTTTTTCTTTCAATCTTTTCCGCATCACCGCTTTTTGGACCGACAACTTGGAATAAATCAGGAGAGAGATTAGTATTTTGTGTGTTTTTTTCCATTATTTCTTCCCTCCTGCTAAACGAATACGAGGATCAACAACACCGTAAAGGATGTCTACCACAAATATGACTAAAATAAATAACGCACTATAGAAAATGGTTGTCCCCATAATGGTTGTATAGTCATTCTGATTAATTGAGCTAACAAACTGCTCCCCAAGTCCTGGGATGGCGAATATTTGCTCGATAATCAATGTTCCTGTCATAATATTGACCGCCATCGGTCCAAGAATCGTAATGATAGGAATTAAGGCATTACGGATTCCATGCTTAATCACAACACTAGCGCCGGACAAGCCTTTTGCTTTAGCTAGTGTAATATAATCAGATCCCATAACCTCTAACATTTCAGAGCGCATGAAACGGGCAATCGAGGCAATTACAGCAGCCGATAACGCCAATGTTGGCAATATCGTATACTCAAAGCCTTCCCAGAAGGCTACAGGTAATATCTCCCATTTAACCGCCAGGAAGTATTGCAGGAAAGCAGCAAAGACGAATGATGGAATCGAGGCACCCAAAACAGCAATGACCGTAGCCATAAAATCTATCCACGAATTATGTCGCAGAGCTGCAAGTATCCCTAGCGTCAAGCCTACTATTGTCCCGAAAACTAAAGCTTGAAATCCAAGATGTGCAGACGCTCCAATACGAGTCCCAATCAATTCAGTAACTGGGCGGTTATCATATTTGAAGGATGTACCTAAATCACCTTTAAGCAAATCTCCCATATAATTGACATACTGAACTGGGACAGGGTCATTCAATCCGTATTTTTCGTAAATGATTTCTTTTTGTTCTGCTGTCAGCTTTTCTTGGTTCTTTAAAGGAGAACCAGGAAGCATTTTCATTAAGAAAAAGGTAGCAGTTGTGATAACAAAAAGAGTAATAATCATGTAAGTTAATCTTTGTAATGTAAATCGCAGCATATTTAGCCCCCCTTTTTTATTCTATCTAGCAATTGTTAAATAGGTAGTTGTCCTTTTTATAAGGTATTTTCTGTGGAATGGACTTATATGGACAATCTAGCAGCCATATAAGTAATCATTGAATAGTTCGTCCCATTCCACAGAAAATAGATACTATTATCAACAACTCATTTAACATCAAGTAACATTTTTAATTAACAGTTAATTCTGAAAACAGCGCCCTAACTAGGGAAAAGGAGAGTACACGCCCTTTTTTAGGCTTGCACTCTCCCATTTAGGCTCACGAGCTATTATTCCTCGATTGATACCCACTTGTAGCTGTAATCTCCACCGAATGAGTGGCTTAGTAAACCTTTAACTTTATCTTTCATTAAGAAAGATGCTCCACGTTGGTAAAGCGGTGCAATTACTGCATCTTCTTCAATAAGAAGTTTTTCAGCATCTGCCATTGCTTTATCACGAGCTTCTAAATCATCAAGAAGTGTAGTGCTAGCATCCTTGATTAATTTATCGTAATCTTTGCTGCTGTATGCAGTATGGTTGTTACCATTTCCAGTAGTAAACATATCCAAGAATGTCATAGGGTCTTTATAGTCAGGGCCCCAGCCAGAGTAGGAGATGTCAAAATCACCTTTAGCTTGAATATCGAGTTTGTTTTGGAATGGTTGTTGGTTAAGAGAAAGTGTTAGCCCTTCAAGCGTTGTTTCCATTTGCTCTTTTAGGTACTCACCCATTTTCTTAGCAGAGTCACCATCATAGTTTAGCAATTCAAGTTCTACGCTATCTTTGCCAATCTCTTTTAGGCCTTCAGCCCAAAGTTTAGCAGCTTCTTCTTTATTTGTTTTCAGCATATCGCCGTTTACATCACGGAAGTCTTTTCCATCTTGAGTTGTGTAGAATTCTTTCGGCACGATGTAATAAGCTGCTGATGAACCATTATTTAATAGAGTATCTACAAATGATTCTTTATCGAATGCCATAGTAATGGCTTTACGGATTTTTGCGTTAGATAATACTTCGTCTTCTTGGTTAAATTCCAAGTAGAAAACAGATGTATCAGGTTCTGTTAAGAATTCTTCAGTATCTTTATAAGTATCAACGTGTTCAGCTGATAAACCTACACGGTCGATTTTACCAGTTTCATAAAGGTTAACCGCTGTGTTTGTATCTTTTACAATCTTGAAGTTGACTGTTTCAAGTTTCACAGTGTCTTTATCCCAGTATTGATCGTTTTTAGTAAGTTTAAAGCTTTCTTCGTGTTTCCATTCAGATAATGTGAATGGACCATTATAGATTGTTGTATCTGCTTCTAAACCATATTTTTCGCCTTGTTCTTCAACGTATTTTTGGTTTTGAGGCATGAATGTTCCAAAGGAAAGAAGTGATTTAAAGTAAGGAACTGCATTCGCTAACTTAACTTCTAGAGTATAGTCATCTACAGCTTTAACGCCTAGTTCAGAAGCTTCCTTCTTGCCAGAGTTAATTTCTTCACCATTCTCAATTACATACAGCATGTATGCATATTGAGCAGCTGTATCAGGGTTGACTACTTTTTGCCAAGCGTAAACGAAATCATTAGCTGTGACAGGGTCTCCATTGGACCATTTAGCATCTTCTCTTAATTTGAAAGTGTACGTTAAGCCATCTTCGCTTACTTCTGGATCGCCTTCAGCTACACCATCAACAACCTCATCATTTTCACCTAAGCGGTAAAGACCTTCCATAACGTTATTCATAACGTTGAAGGATACTGAGTCAGTTGCTAAAGCTGTATCCATAGATGGAATTTCAGATGTTTCAACCACGTTTAATACTTGTTCTACATCCTTTGCACTGCCGCCGTCGCCTTTTCCTGATGAACTGTCATCGCCAGAACATGCAGCCAGGAACGTACTTAAAGCAAGAATCATTACAAGAAATAACGACATTTTTTTTGCTTTCATACAGTTAATGACCTCCCTATTTTTTTACTCTTCCAATTTTCAGAAGATTTCGTAACCAATAATAAATGCTTTCTGACAATTTTGCAATCTTTTTTTACATTTCCGTTAAGTTCCTGTATCAGAAGAAAGTCAAAACTGTCGGAAAAAGCTTGTATTACTTAAGTTTCTGTTAATCAACCCGGAAAAGTTTCCTTGTTTTCAGAATATTCAAAACAGAAACCTTGTAAATAATCTTTTAAACTTATAAATATATTAAAATTTTATTTAAAATCTTGCAACTCAAAAATATAAAAAATAAACTTTAATTTCGAAAAAAGATATACTATTATTTTAACAACGCTATAAAAATTGGAGGACTAGCATGAAATCCGGCAAAAAATATCTAATTCTAAATGCGGCAGCGCTTCTTATAGCATTTGGTTACTCCCTCATCCAACAGGAAATGCTTCTATCCTTCATTAATGCATACTTTATGATTGGACTGGCTTATTTAAGCATCGGAGCAATGATGTTTGTCATGGGCAGCGGATTTTTCAGTATTTTTGCATACAGCTATAAAAAGGTTATGAAGGGTAGTTCAAAAAAAGAAGAATATATTTCTGAACTTGCGGGCGATACTGAAGATAAAGGTCCAAGTATTAAGGTATTGACCTTTTCCTGGACCCAGCCGCTCATTTATTCAGGCGTATTCTCTTTCCTGATTACGTTTATCTGTTCAATTGTTTTCTTTGGATAGTTGCCAAGAGACGGATATTTGAGTAAAATATCATTACTTACAGCATACGAAATAATAATGGCTATGACGGAGAATAGTACGGCAATAGAAAGGATCTCAGAGAGTTTGTGGTCGCTGTGAACAAACATCCCCCTTGCCTGAATGGACTTACCTGAGCCTCCTGCCGGAACATACAGTATGGCATGGACGTATTTGCCCGCGTTATTGGGCAATCATGCTTATCAGGCATGATATGAGCCGGTTTATGTTATTAACATAAGCAATTAGGGTGGTACCGCGAATCCCATTCGTCCCTTCTTTAGTGGATGAATGGGTTTTTTTATTTGGTTTTAATACTGAAAGGAGTTTTTATAAGATGAAAACGATTTTTTCCGGCATTCAGCCAACTGGAACTGTTACATTAGGAAATTATATTGGAGCGATGCGGCAATTCGTCAAGATGCAGGATGAATACCATTGCTACTTCTGCATTGTGGATGAACATGCGATTACGGTCCCCCAGGATCGCCTAGAACTCAGAAAAAACATCAAAAGCCTCGCTGCTCTCTACTTAGCTGTCGGAATCGACCCTGAAAAGGCGACCATCTTCATCCAATCTGAGGTTCCTGCGCACACAGAAGCCGGATGGATTATGCAATGCAATTCCTATATTGGTGAACTTGAGAGAATGACCCAATACAAGGACAAGTCAAGAAAGCAAGCGTCCATCCCAGCCGGGCTTCTTACCTATCCGCCATTGATGGCTGCAGATATCCTGCTTTATAAAACAGATATCGTTCCAGTGGGCGATGATCAAAAGCAGCATGTTGAATTAACTCGTGATATCGCCGAGCGTTTCAATAAGAAGTATGGGGAGATTTTCACTATCCCAGACATTCAGCTCCCAGCCAATGGAGCAAGAATCATGGCGCTGCAAGAGCCAACCAAAAAAATGAGCAAGTCAGATACCAATCAGAAATCAACTATCCGCCTATTGGATGATTTGAAGCAAATTGAGAAGAAAATCAAGAGTGCTGTAACGGATTCTGAAGGAATCGTGAAGTATGATCGCGAAAACAAACCAGGAATCTCCAATTTACTGGATATTCACTCCGCTTTAAGCGGTGAACCGGTCTCAAGCATTGAAGCAAGATTTGAAGGAAAAGGATATGGAGATTTCAAGGCTGAAGTCGCACATGTTGTCGTTGAGGCCATCCGTCCAATCCAAGAGCGCTACAATGAGCTATTGAACTCTGCTGAGCTTGATGAAATCCTTGATAAAGGTGCTGAAGAAGCGAATAAAGCAGCAAACAAAACATTAAGAAAGATGAAGAATGCCGTCGGTTTAGGCAGAAAAAGACGCTAATCCATATAAAAAGAGTGCAGATTTAACATGACAATTTATCAGTCTGCACTCTTTTTTTCTCTCTTAATCAAGGTGGCTTTATTCAAAAGAAACGGCCATCCTACAGCATGGATGGCCGGTCTCCTACTTCCATTTCCCAAAGCTTTTCAAAGAATGGCTGCCCCTTAATCATGCGTTCGCATAGCATCGTATGCTTAGTTGACCAGCCATTTTTCATTTCATCAAATAATTTGCCCCAGATTTCCTCAAAGCTCATTTCAAGAACATTAGCATATTCCTCTGGTGCCCATTCCGTATACCAATAACGCACTTCAGAAGTATTGCCTGCATTTTTCAATTGGTCAAGGGCCATAAAAAGAAGCTGTTTTAATTGACGCTCACGTCTCGTTAATCCGAGCATAATGGTTGGTGAAGGAGAGAGTATATGATATTCCTTTTTCTTATAATCAGCAATCATGGATGCATAATCATACTTTTCCGCTTCAACATTCTGAATCATTTCATACGCCAGTTGTTCCTGGCGCGGAATGAGCCTGCTTTTGCGGATTGGAATGCTGTAGCCAATCGTATCAATGGCGATAATGCCTGTCCCATCTGTTGCAACAAAGCAATAATCCATTGGAATCCGCTCATGATTTTTGCGAATATAAGCCTTCTTATATACTTCCTCTAAAAGGCTGGATGGCAGCTCCAACAAATCATTTTCAATGTAGTGGAACAATATAGGCTCGAGCTTTAGCAAAGGCACTTGGTCGAGTAATTCTACCGTGTCTTCTTTTCGCCATTCATGAAAACTGCAAATATTGTAGCTATTTTCTTCTCCTTCAAACCAATTCACCCATACATCATGGAGATACAACATACCAGAATATCCCTCGCTTCTATCCTATTTGTCAATCATTATAGGCAGAATTCATGGAAAATATTCCTGATTCCACGGGAAATACAGATTAATCCGTCTTAATCGCCAGTTCCTTCCATTGCCCAATGATTTCCTTGGCAGAGAGCGAGAATAATGCCTTTGTCTTTAACCCTTTATATTCCGCATAATCCTTCACAATCCTGTATCCAGCCTCATATCCGGCCATTTTCGGCATCCCTCCGCCTCCAAAAAGCAAGCGGTCATGCAATGGGTCATTTCTCTCCAGCTCAATATTTGGTATATATTTTGATTTTAAAATCGACCGAACTTCCTCTGTCGTATGCCGAGTAGTCCACGGTGCTAAATATCCGATTCCACAATACTCGCTAACTGCATATTCCGCGAGACCCTCCATCACAATCGAGCCGGCCAAATTGCTTTCCATCCTATCGCCAAGCACCGACAGTCTCGTAGCGTGATGATATTCATGCACAAATAAAGCTTCTAATTCCTTTTTTGTAATATCAGCTGATACAAACAAAAAGAGTTTGTCTATAAAGGCAAGCCCTGATTTCCGTTTCTCTGCCGGTCTGAAAAGCCTGAGACCTTCCATCACAACGGGAAATATCAAGATTGGGATATCGGGTCCACCCCATTCTTTTTGATACTTATTGTAATAACCCTCTGCCTCCTCCCAGATGTTCCTTTCCTTCATTTGCTCATAGATGCTCTTTGTTCTCTTGTTAGGCCGGTACATTCCCGTCTTTTTTAATGTTTCAATCAGTGCTTGTTCCTTAGAATGGACTGCATCCAAAATGTAATCCTCTACTTTTCTCGTATCGCTAAACGATTCATCAAGCCACCGGTCTGTCCTGATTATGCCCATTTTGCATTCACTTCCCGAATTCATTTAGGTTCTGCATTATATGAGCTCACCTCTGATTTGGGAATGGTGAAGGCTATATAAACATGAAAAAAGGCAAGAGACCCGCACCGGTGATAAATATCCATTACCCCGGCGAGCATCGCTTGCCTCCTATATTAGAGATGTCTTATTCGTATTTCTTGAATACAATCGTCGCATTATGACCGCCAAAGCCAAATGAGTTGCTCATTGCACAGCTTACCGTTTTCTCTCTTGCCTCATTAGGAACATAATCTAAATCGCATGCCGGGTCCTTCTCATGATAATGAATGGTCGGAGGAATAATATTATTCGCAATCGATAGCACAGAGAAGATTGCTTCTATACCTCCAGCGGCACCGAGCAAATGACCTGTCATTGATTTCGTTGAGCTGATAGCCAGTTTATGGGCATATTCACCAAACACAGTTTTAATGGCCATCGTTTCCAATGAGTCATTGTATTCGGTGCTTGTTCCATGTGCATTGATATAATCAACCGATTCAGGTGAAAGATGGGCATCATCAAGGGCCATCTTCATCGCTCTTGCACCGCCTTCGCCTTCTGGAGCCGGGGCTGTTATATGATGGGCATCTCCTGTTGATCCATAGCCAACGATTTCAGCGTAAATCGGAGCATTTCGCTTTAGTGCATGGGACAGCTCCTCGAGAACGATTACTCCTGCTCCCTCGCCAATGACAAAGCCATCACGATTCTTATCGAACGGCCTGCTGGCTGAATTGGGATCAGGATTTGTTGAAAGCGCCGTATTTGCACAAAAACCTGCCAAAGCCATTCTTGTAATCGGCGCCTCAGCTCCTCCGGTCACGATAACGTCTGCATCGCCGCGCTGAATGGCTTTAAACGCATCGCCAATCGAGTTCGTGCCTGTTGCACAGGCAGTCACAGTACAAGAATTGATTCCCTTAGCCCCTAACATAATCGACACTTGTCCGCTCGCCATGTCAGGAATCAGCATCGGCACAAAGAATGGACTGACGCGTCTATACCCTCTATTCATAAACACATCGTATTGCTGCTCAAAGGTTTCCATCCCGCCAATTCCGGAACCAATCCAGACACCTACCCGTTCGGCATTCTCTGGTGTTATCTCCAGCTTTGAGTCATTAACAGCCATCTTTGCGGCTCCAATAGCATAATGAGTAAAGCGATCCATCTTTCTTGCTTCCTTGCGGTCCACATAATCGGTTATCTCAAACCCTTTCACTTCCCCAGCCACCTTTGCGGGGAATTCGTCTGCATTGACTCTTGTCAGGGGTCCAATTCCTGATACTCCATTAATAGCATTCTTCCAGTTCTCTTCTACAGAGTTACCTAATGGAGAAATAGCTCCCATGCCTGTCACAACAACTCGCTTCAGATCCATGAATTTTCGCTCCTTCTTCTTTTTCTGATTCAGTGATTATTTCCCCCATCGTATAGCCGCAGCACCCCAAGTAAGTCCTGCTCCAAATCCAACCAGTATGATTAAGTCGCCGTCATTGATTCTGCCAGCTTCCACTTCCTCACATAAAGCGACCGGGATCGACGCCGATGATGTATTTCCGTATTTATGAATGATCTTAGACATCTTCTCAACAGGAAGCTCTAGACGCTGTCTTGAAGCCTCCATGATTCGGATATTGGCTTGATGCGGAATAAGAAAATTAACATCATCCTTCGTTAATCCCGCTTTCTTCAACACATTGAGGGAGGATTCACCCATTTGTCTGACCGCAAACTTATAAACTTCCCGGCCGTTCATCGTAATGAATTGATCCGCTTTTTCCAAGTGCTTTCCGCCTGACCCATCGGATCCCAGCTCAAAAGAAAGAATCCCTTTATTCTCTCCAACCTCTCCCATCACTACCGCACCTGCTCCATCCCCAAATAGCACAGCGGTATTTCGGTCGTTCCAGTCAGTTATCTTAGATAGCTTTTCTACCCCGACTACTAGGATATGGCGATAATCGCCTGATTTTATATATTGGGAAGCCGTGACGATGCCATATGTAAATCCGGCACAAGCTGCACTGATGTCCATCGCAGCAGCCTTCCTTGCGCCTAATTTATCTTGGATAATGCAAGCTACGGAAGGAAAAGCCTTGTCTGGCGTTACGGTTGCTACTAAGATTAAATCTATTTCTTCAGCTGTGATTGCTGCATCGTGCAAAGCCTGAACAGCCGCCTCATAAGCCATGTCGGAAGTATCAATTGAGTTATCAGCAATTCTTCGCTCCTCGATCCCCGTACGTGTCCGAATCCATTCATCTGAAGTGTCTATGGTTTTCTCTAAATCAAAATTGGTGACCACTTTTTCCGGCAGGTATTTCCCTACTCCTAATATGCCAGCATTCATCATAGCACCTCTCCTAAATATTCGTGTTTATTAATTGATATTAAGACTTGGTACTAATTTTAAAAGAAGCCACCCAGCTTTGCAAGAAATTTTTGGGATAAAGGTGAATGTCTTATCCAATTGGACAGATTATTCATATCCTAATGTAGACAACTAAGCGCATTGGAGGTTTTATTAATGGAGCTATTCCCCAAGAAGGAGCAGAGCACCGAGCAATCCGACGGAGGCGGATTAGATAGACTTATGTTTGGTCCTCGACATAACAAAAAAGAGACAGCGTCACCTCCGCCATCTCAGTCATCGGGCAGCCAAATAGATTTTGCTAAATTGATGGAGCACTCAGATACACTAATCAACAGCGTATCAGAGCTTTCACCGTTCCTTCGTAAAATACCATCATTCATCTCAAAATTAATATCCAAATAGCCTTTATTTTTGAGCATTCTTTCCATCTTTATAACCTTTATCATACGCCTCATTCATTATATCCTTGAATAAGTCCATAAAAGGAAGCAGGTCTCTCTTATGAATATCCAGATGACTCTCAGACATCCTTCTCTTAATTTCTGGATAATACTTCATAGCCATGGATAAATAATCTATCTTTCGTTTCGCCATACTGCAGCCTCCTCATAAAAGTAAATCCCCTTTCATATAGAAGCGAAAGGGGGATTTTTTCACGTTATTTACCTAAGAAGATATAAAGAAAGGAGTTTCCTTGGCCAAACTTATTTCCGGTAAAAGAGACTCCTTTTTTTCATGCTTTCTCTATGTCTTCGCAGCATTTCCACCCCTTGTTCAGGCTTTATGCGAGCATCTGCATAGTGGACTTGTTCGCACACAATATACTCCCTATCTTGTGCAACACTGACACTATCGTAGAGGATGCTGTATCCGAACTCCTTTAGTACCTCATCCCAATGATTTTCCACTCCAGATTGGAGCTGGTAAGCACCGCCGCCCTCCAATTGAGCAACCTCCATAATGGCATCGACAGCATCATCAATATAGAGAACGTCACGCCGATCCTCCCTTTCATATTCTTCAAAAGGAAATGACGGGTCAATCAGACTATGCTCAAAAAAACTGTTCTCTGGCTGCCATGATCCATACATTGACGGCAAGTGAATCCAGACATTGGACTTAGACCAATCAGTTACATTCATGAAAGGCCGCTGTGTTGCATGAGTAATGTAAACAATCTTGCAGGAATTCTCCTTAAGCTCTTGCAGGAAATCTTGAATGGCAGGCCATCCGGGATTTACGTGACAAACATAAATAATGGACTCTTCACCCGACCTTAATGGGAATTCTTCTAAAGGGCATAAACTCCAATTAGCATTTCTCCCCAAATACAACTCCTTCTCTTCCCTTTCCCGCTTATCTAAATATGGCAAAGAGGGTTCAATACCAATCACTTCCTGACCGTTTTCCATCAGTTTCATGCAAAGTTCAAATGACACATAAGAAAATGGCGCTACAACGATGTTCCTTGGCATAGTAAAACCCCCTGCCAGTTTTTTTAACCTTATGCATCGGAAACAGGGGTTATGCTTCTTATAATTGTTTTTCATGTCTTCTGAAAAAGGAGTTCATAAGATAGGGTATGCTATATCTTTTTTCTGGGGTGACATAGTTAATTTCAAGATTTGAAAGTTCATGGGTTAGGTCTTGATAATAGGCGGTTAAATCTCTTTCATAATGATTCATAACTTGGATTAAAAAGACGGGGATTTCTGTTGGCAGATGACAGTCATGCTTGCCCTTAATCCACTGGGAGACTTCATCTGCTTCAATCTTATATGCGAGGCTAACCTCTTTCATAAATTTCTTATGAAAGAATTTATTCTCCTTCTCCTTTTCATAGCGCTTCCCTAATGATAGCTCAGGATTAATCATTCCGATGGAACGGATTTTACCTTCAAGGAGTGCACAAATTTTCTCAAGAAGCAACGCACCTGTCCCTTCTGCTAAAAGATGAATTTTTTCGTTTACGATTTCTTGACGGATAAAATAAGCATACAATTCGGCAAGACTTTCTGCTGCTCCTTCATTTCCCCAATGTGAACCAAGGTTAGTACTGACTAAGGTATAGCCCTTTCCAAGCAAATGCTCAACCATTTGCCTCTTACCGGGATGCTCCATCCAGTAATTAGATTTCTCCGTTATATAATGATTATCTCCGCCTATTAGAAGGATTGAAAATCCACTCGGCCGCTCTGGGTAGAAGATGGTTGTCCATTTATTGTTAAATCGAAATGTTTTTTGGTTCATCATCACTTTCCCCTTAATAGTTGTTACCTTGATAATGTATGTTTAAGCGCAGGAAGATGTCCGGGCATATTCTTCTTATTGTCCTTAAATCAGTTGGAGACATATTTTTACCCAAGCGGGGAATGATAGAGCATATATATTTGGAAAATTTAACTTAGCGAAATGCTTTAAATTCTTTCCAGTTTTTTTAATCTATGATAGAATAATGAATGATTGTAGATGAACGGGGTGAACAAGTTGAAATATATTTTTACATTTATCTGGACATTTGCATTGACACATATGGTCATGTACGTGACGAGTGCAATGGTTGAAGGCGGAGAATATGTATTTAGCACTGCTTCTATTCTCGCTGTTGCCATCACCATTTTGATTCTTCTCGTTGCGGCGATCATACCGAATGAACCTGTACAAGAGCATCATTAATTTATTGCAGCAAATAAGCAAAAGGACAGCCATTTGGTTGTCCTTTTTGCTCTTTACCATGCTATAGGGATTATTCCCGTTCTTCACGGTTTTCTAACATATGTCCAATGTCGGTTGTGATTTGAGTTCTCCGGAAAATGGTCTCCGGCTTTTAATCGAATTTTCTTCGGATTAACAACATTGCTCCCTGTTTCTCCGATTTCAATATATTCACCATTATTCGGTGCCTTTTGACCATGCTTAAAATGACGATTCTGTCCCAAGAAAATCCCTCCTTTTCTCTTCTAGAATCCCCACTTTCCTCTGATTCATGCCTGTCTTGGTGTCGCCATCAAATCAACAAGCAAAGCCTTTTGTGCGTGCAGGCGATTGCCGGCCTGCTGTATGACGACTGAACGCTCTGAATCAATAACAGAGGCTGTCACTTCTTCACCGCGATGGGCCGGCAAACAATGCATAAACAAATAATCTTCTTTCGCGCAGGCTGTAAGCTTATCATTTACTTGGTAATCAGCAAAATCCGCTAGCCTTTTTTCATTTTCCAGCTCCTGTCCCATACTCGTCCAGACATCACAATATAGGACATCCGCATTTTTTGCTGCTTCAAATGGATCTTGGACAATTTCTACCCTGGCACCAGTACCGGCAGCAGCGCTTTGCGCTGCTTCTATCGCTTCTTTATTGGGCTCGTATCCGGCTGGTGTCGCACAAACAACATGCATGCCGGCAAGTGCGCCAGCGACGAGCAAGGAATTAGCAACATTATTCCCATCCCCTATGTAAGCGAGTTTTAACCCGGAAAGCTCACCCTTTATCTCTTTGATTGTCAATAAATCCGCCAATGCTTGACAGGGATGCTCAAAATCTGTCAACCCGTTTATAACCGGCACGGACGCATATTCTGCCACTGCTAGAGCCCTTGAATGTTCATGTGTCCTTATCATTAATCCATCCACATACTCAGACAGCACTTGGGCTGTATCACTGATTGGTTCACCTCGTCCCAACTGTGTATCATGACCGCTCAAGAAAATGGCACTGCCGCCAAGCTGGAGCATGCCAGTCTCAAAGGATACCCTCGTTCTCGTTGAGTTTTTCTCAAAAATCATGCCAAGAATTTTTCCTTTGAGTGGAAGGTCAGAAAAGCCCGCCTGCATACGCGCCTTCAATTCCCCCGCTAAATCAAGCAAGTCTTCTAACTGCTCTGGTGTCAGTTCGCTCATCTCCAAGAAATCCTTTTGATTCAAAATAGGTTTAATCCCATACATAATTCGCAATTTTTCATTACCCCTCTCCCTGGTTAGCTCTCACGATAGAACCGATTCAATTCGGAACCCTTCTTCGATTTTCTCTAAAGCGATTGATAATTCTTCTTTTGTGACCGTTAACGGCGGAAGTAAACGAACCACATTAGGTCCGGCAGTCAAAGCCAATAACTGTTTACCTTGCAGACTCATGATATAAGGGGCAGATTCAGTTTGCATTTCAAGCCCAATCATAAAACCATCTCCCCGAACATCTTTAATTGCCGGTGTACGTTCGGCAAGCTTCTTTAATTCCCCCATAAACCATGCAGATTTCTCCCTAACCTCTGCAAGAAACGCTTCATCACTGATTTTTGCTAGAACAGCCCTGCTCGCTGCCAAAGAGACCGGGTTTCCGCCGAAGGTTGAGCCATGAACCCCTGCGGAGCATGCTTGATCCAGCTCGGCCTTAGCCATTACGGCACCGATTGGCAATCCATTTCCAAGCCCTTTGGCTGTCGTGACAATATCAGGCTTCACTCCTTCATATTTTAAATAAGCGAATGGGTAGCCGGTACGCCCATTGCCTGTTTGCACTTCATCGATAATCAGTAGTGCATCATGTTCTTGGCAAAGCTTAGTCAGCCCTCTCAGAAAAGATTCCGTTCCAGGAATGACACCGCCCTCCCCCTGAATGACCTCAACCAACACGGCAGCTGTCGAGTCATCAATTGCCTTCTCAAAAGCCTCTAAATCATTAAAAGGGAGATAGCTGAACCCTTCAAGAACAGGACCGAATCCCGTATGAATCGAGCTTTGGCCGGTCGCAGCCATCGCACCAAATGTTCTCCCATGAAAGGATTGGCTGCACGTAATGATATTTGTTTTTCCGGTCGCTCTTCTGGCAAATTTTAGCGCCGCCTCATTCGCTTCTGTTCCACTATTACAAAAAAACACCTTATCAAGCCCGCTTAATCGAGCCAATTGAGAGGCGACCTCTTCTTGAATGGGAAGCTGAAACAAATTGGAAGTATGCCAAAATTGACCAAGCTGCGCTTGGACTGCTTCCATGACTTCCGCATGACCATGCCCAAGATTGATAACCCCAATTCCAGAGGTGAAGTCCAAATATTCCTTTCCGTCTGCTGCTGTCAGCCAAGCTCCCTCAGCTTTAACCGGTGTGATTTCCCACTTTTTATAAACCGGAAGTAATGATGACAATCCTATCCATCCTTTCTCTAGGCCCCAAGAAATGTACCCTTCCATTGACTATTGGAAAAGAAATGGGACACCCCGCTCGTTATTAATATCCTTGAAGCCCCTTCATGCTTTGCTTGTATGGCGGCATTCACTTTCGGTATCATCCCTCCATAAATGGTGCCTTCGTCTATCAACTGCTGGATTTCAGGCTCGGTTAAATGCTCGATTGTGCCAGACCCGTTTCTGACTCCATCTACATCGGTGATGAATATGCATAACTCTGCATGAAGGGCAGCAGCAACAGCACCTGCAGCTGTATCTGCATTTACATTCAGCTTATCACCGGACTGGCTGATGGAGATTGGCGTTAATACAGGATAAATCTCTTTAGACAAGAGAACTTCAAGAAGGTCAGTGTTAACCTTGTTAATCCTTCCAACTTCCCCTAAAGCATCTTGATCAATATGCTCAGCTTTAAGAATCTCGCCGTCTGAGCCGTTTAAGCCAACTGCTTTGAATCCATGTGATTGAAGCATATGGACAAGATGGCGGTTCGTTTTCCCGGCAAGAACCAGTTCCGCAATCTCCAGCGTTTCTTTTGTCGTCTTTCGAAGCCCGTTCTCAAACTGGACAGGAACATCAAATTTAGCCAGCATCTCATTTATATCCGGTCCTCCCCCATGCACGAACACAAAGGAATAACCTTCATCTCTCAATTCACCCAAACTGACAAAGAACTTTTCTGATAAGCGGCTAATAATGCTTCCTCCGCATTTGATTACAATCGTTTTCATCGGCGCCCCTCTCCTTATGTTCGATAGCTGGCGTTGATTTTGACATAATCATAGGTCAGATCGCAGCCCCAGGCCTTTCCCTCTCCAAGCCCATCAGCCAATTGAATATAGATTCGAACCTCTTCACCAAGCAAATACTCGCTGGCTTTTTCCTCATCAAAAATGACTGGTGTACCATGATGGAATACCTCTACCGGACCAAAGGAAATGCTTACTCTTTCCTGATTAAATGGGATATTACTGCTGCCCATTGCTCCGACAATTCTTCCCCAGTTGGCATCTGCTCCGTAAACGGCTGTCTTGACGAGATTGGAGGCGATGACCGACTTGGCAATTGCCTTTGCTTCCTGATCCGTTTCTGCTCCGGTGACATGGACCTCCACTAGTTTAGTCGCCCCTTCACCATCCCTGGCAATTTTCTTCGCAAGACACTCACATGTTTCTTTCAGCAAGTTCATAAACACATACCAGTCAGGGTGCTTTTCAGTCAATGGTTCATTTTCAGCCATTCCATTGGCCATGACGAGAACCATATCATTGGTCGATGTGTCTCCGTCAACGGTGATTTGATTAAAGGATACGTCGGTCACCTTTCTCAATGCTCGCTCCAGCGATTTCTGCTCGACATTGGCATCAGTTGTTATAAACCCGAGCATAGTCGCCATATTAGGATGAATCATGCCAGAACCTTTCGCAGCGCCTCCCATAGAGACGGTAACCCCATCGATTTGTGCTTCAAATGCACATTTCTTCGTGCAGGTGTCAGTGGTTAGAATCGCCTTTTCAAAGCCCGCTTCTCCTGCCTTATCCTTGGACAGCTTAATTTCCTTAATACCGCTTGTAATTTTGTCAATCTCAAGAAATTGCCCAATCACTCCAGTAGAGGCAACCGCCACATCATAGGGGGATAAGCTTAGTTTTTCGGCGACTGATGCCCGCATTGTTTCCGCATCCTTTAGTCCGCGCTCTCCAGTGCAGGCATTCGCACAGGCACTATTTACGACCAATGCCTGCAGTGTGCCATTCTTAGCTATGCTCTCCTTTGTAACATGGATAGGTGCCGCCTGATAAGAGTTCAAAGTATAGACAGCTGCTGCCTGGGCAGGCACTTCAGAATAAATAATCCCTAAATCATTATGGGAGTATCGCAAACCTGCGTGTATCCCTTCTGCGACAAAGCCTTTGGGTGTCAATATTCCACCATCAATTGCCTTTATAAACTCCTTCACCTCTACGTTCATCCAACTCTTCCTTTCCGTAATTATTTTTATGGGAACACAGGGATAAAGTGAAGACCCGCTGTCTCATCAAGCCCCATCATGATATTTGCATTATGTACCGCTTGGCCTGCGGCTCCCTTCACGAGATTATCTATAACCGACACAACCGTTACCCTATTGGTCCTCTCATCTAATCGGAAGCCTATATCACAATAATTGGAGCCATACACTTCCTTTGTTGACGGAAATTCATTTTCTCCTCTCAGCCGTACAAATGCTTCCTCGCCATATTTCTGCTCAAAAGCATCTGCCAATTCCTTAGATGTAACACCTTTTTTCACCTTTGCATGGATGGTAGCCATAATACCTCTTGTCATCGGAACTAAATGTGTGGTAAACATGATGGGCTTAAAAGAAGAATCCCAATGCTTTAATTGCTGTTCGATTTCAGGGATATGCTGATGCTGATGAACCTTATAAATTGACAGGTTTTCATTCGCATGGGCATAATGAGCAGCCTCTGAGGTTTTTTTGCCGGCTCCTGAAATGCCGGACTTCGCATCAACAATGACATCATCTGTTTCAATCAACCCATGGGCTGCCAGCGGTGCAAGCCCTAAAAGGGAAGCTGTCGGATAACAGCCTGGATTAGCAATCAGCTTCGCTTTTTCTATTTCCTTGCGGTTCCATTCCGACAAACCGTAGACGGCTTCTTGCACATATTCCCGTTTAGCTTCCGGCTTTTTATACCATTTCTCATATTCACCAGGTTCTTTTAATCTCAAATCACCCGATAAGTCGATAATCTTCACATCTTTCTCGTATAGCTCTGGCACTAAGTTCTTGGCAATACCGCTTGGCAGAGCTAAAAACACGAGCTCGCTCGTATGAGCTATCTCCTCCGCATCGAATTCCTTCAGCACTAGCTCTGTTAATCCATGTAATTGCCTATTCTCTGCGTCTAGCCTAGAACCAGCCGTCGAAGAGGAGTAGACACCTGAAATAGAAAGGGAAGGATGATTAGCCAAAAGCCTGATCAATTCCATTCCGCTATAGCCAGTTGCACCAACAACAGAGACATTCATTTAATAGTCACCTCATAGCTTTCTTATAATTCAGTAATATCTATTTATTATAGTTTTGTATAATTATAAAATCAAATGTATTTTTATAAAAAATTTTACATTATGAGACCATTACTAATTCAACAACATCTTTTTCTATCCTAGTTATCAGTAGCATGCTATTCGTTTATCCTTTCTAACTACGGGTAAACATCATTTTATGCATTTATTCAATCTTATTATTATAAATCAGGATAAATGTACAGAAAAAAGCGCAATCGCCATTAACAGATGTATAACAGCGATTGCGCTTATATCTTAATGATTTATTCCTAATTTATCTACCATCCAATCAAAAATCCGCTGATTATCCCCTAATGAGAAAATCGGCAAGTTCAAAGGAATTATACCGTCACTTGAGACTGTCCCCGGCCATAAAATAACAGCCTGACAATTGGTTAACTCCTCCAGTAAAGATAGGTCCGCTTCTTCACGAATCATCACAATTTTTGGGTATGGTTCTTTCTTATATCCCTCTAGAAATATGACATCCGTCTCAAATGCCATTAATAACGCTAGGCTTTTGTTCAAGAAATTCTCTTCCATTCGCCCCTGCAGATGAATAACCCCTTCTCCTTCAACAAGAGCCGCGTCCGCTCCGGCTTTGAAGTATTTATCAGAATCCTTCATGACAGCAGGGTCAGGCGTTCCCCCATGACCATGATGCTTTAAGACTGCTGTATGCAACCCTATGCTCTTAAGATAAGATACCATGGAAAGGATAAAGGTTGTCTTCCCGCTGTTTTGATATCCGACGACTTGCCAAACCGGCGTCACCATGGCCATTCGCTCCCTTCATCATCCTCAAGCAATAGGATATCTACCTCATCCCCTTTTTGATAACCTCGTGTTCCGCCTGGAAGAATAGCAAATGAATTCGCAGATGCCAGACTCATGACAATATTGGATTTATCTTTTCCGCTTGGCACGGCCATGAGCTGGCCTCCCTCCATATAAGCACGGCTTCTAACAAAGCGGGTAAATGGATTGGCTTTCGTGAAATTCTCCCCAAGTAAGCCCCTTACCTTCTTTAAATGCGGCCTCTGGGATAGCAGCATTTTACGGATAATGGGCCGGACAAATAACTCAAACCCGACATAGCTCGCTGATGGGTTTCCTGATAGCCCAAACAGAATTTTGCCATTCATCGCTGCAACGGTCGTCACGCTTCCAGGTCTCATTGCCACCTTATTGAATAACACTTCAGCCCCTAGGCGAGCATAAATATCCGGCATATAATCATAGTCTCCTACAGAAACCCCGCCTGTCGTAATCAGCAAGTCCACTTCCTTCAAGGCCTCGGATATCGCTGAGTAACTCCCCTCCAGATGATCAGGTAAGATACCTAAAAACCTAGGCTCTCCGCCAGCCCTCTTAATCTGGTCGGCAAGCATATAGGAATTGCTGTTTCGTATCTTTCCGGGCTGAAGTGCTTCATGCACATCCAACAGCTCTGTCCCAGTCGCAAATAGTCCAATAACCGGCTTTTTTGCCACAGGTACTTCTGTGTATCCGAAAGTCGCCAACAGCGCCTTAATTCCTGGATTCAGCTTGGTTCCCTTATTGACGAGTAGTTCCCCTTGTTTTGCATCCTCGCCTTTAAACGATACATTCTCATCTTCTTTCACCCTGCGCCTAATTTGGATAAACGCCTTTCCGTTTCGCTCAATTTCTCGGACTAGTTCAAGCATGATGACCGCATCTGCTCCATCAGGCATTTGGGCACCGGTCATGATTCGAACGGCTTGATTGGCTTCCATCTTTCTTGTCGCCACCATCCCGGCCCCAATCTCCTCAATCACCTCAAATTCAACAGGAAAATCCCTGGATGCGCCAATCGTATCCCTTGAACGGATGGCAAACCCGTCATAGGGAGAACGGTCAAAATGTGGAACATCATGTGTTGCGACTAAATCGCGAGCGAGCGTTTCATTAAAACATCTATGTATTGGCAAATACTCAACGCTTCCATTTAGGGCATGATTCATGACTCTTTGAACAGCTTTATCCACCGCTACCGGCTTCCTCATTTCCATCTCTCTTTCCACCTCATCAGCTTATTCTTATTTTAATAACCACTATTTAGAAATTTCTGATATCCTTATAATTAGCATCAGTATACATGAAAGGCGGGACTCATTTATGGTAGAAGGCAAGATCGAAAGCGTGCGCATTGGTACGCCTAAACCTTTGTCTTATCGGGGAAAGATTATCCAATCAGCTATCTTCAAGGAGGAGGTCCATCACTCCATCTATGTCTCACTCACGAACCTTGAAGGAGATGTTCAAGCAGATAAAAAACATCATGGCGGCCCTGATAAAGCAGTCTGTGCATACGCAGCTGAGAACTATATTTATTTCACTGAAAAAATTGGGCAGGCTTTCCCCTACGGATCATTTGGGGAGAATCTAACCATCAGCGGTCTGAGGGAAGATACCATCATGATCGGTGACATAGTCTCTATTGGTGAATGCACCCTCCAAGTATCCCAGCCTCGTGAGCCCTGCTACAAGATAGCCGCAAGCCATAACTTGTTCCAATTACCCATTTGGATCAGACAAACGGGATACTCTGGCTATTATTTGCGCGTATTGAAAGAAGGCGCTCTCAAGGCAGGCGACAGTGCCGTCATTATAGAAAGAGGCACAGGCGGCGTTACCATAGCCGAAGCAAATACCGCTATGTACTCACATGAGGCGACTTATGAGCAGATTAGCCGGATTGCGAATGAAGAAGCTCTATCTGCTTCATGGCGCAAGCAATTAACGAAAAAACTGGCAAGCCTGGCATAAAGACAAGCACCCACGGCAAGGGGGTGCTTTTTTTAGCCGCCGATATAGGACATTTCAATTTTCTTGCGCTGTTTGGCTGTCACTTCTGTCCGTTCATCAGAATAACGGTCCCTGCGATGGTTCCAAACGGATACGATTCGCTCCCTCAATCGTTCATCATCGCTCGAACTGCGCAGCAGCTCCTTAATATCATGACCTGCCTCGCTGAATAAGCATGTATACACCTGACCATTCGCCGATAATCTTGCCCGCGTACAGCTGCCGCAGAAAGATTCCGAAACAGACGTAATAAAGCCAACCATAATATCGGTTCCTTTATACCGATATTTCTTCGCTACTTCTCCAAAATAATCCGGGCTTAACGGTTCAAGGTCAAATCGCTCATTCAACTGCTTAAAGATATCCTCCTTTGTGATGACCTCATCCATTTTCCAGCCATTCGTTGTGCCGACATCCATAAATTCAATGTAGCGGAGCTGCACCTTTTCTTCCAAACAAAATTCAGCCATCGGGATAATTTGATCATCGTTCATCCCCTTTTTGACGACCATATTTACCTTCGTCTCAAATCCCGCTTCCTTCGCGGCACGAATTCCATCAATTACTGGCTTCGTACCAATCCCTCTTCCATTTATCAGCTTAAATAAAGACTCATTAATGCTATCAAGACTAATGTTGACTCGCTTAACCCCCGCTTCCTTGAGGGCCTTTGCCTGCTTAGGCAGCAAGATTCCATTGGTCGTTAAAGCAATATCGTCAATCCCATTGATTTGAGAAAGCATATGCACCAAGGTCGGCAAATCCCTTCTAAGAAGAGGCTCTCCCCCTGTCAAGCGAATTTTCTTCACACCCATTTCCGCAAAGACAGCAGCCGTTCTTGTAATTTCTTCAAATGATAATAACTCATCCTTTGGCAGGAATGTATACTCCTTATCAGCTGGCATACAATATTGACACCTTAAATTACAGCGGTCAATGACTGAAATCCTTAAGTCCCTGAGAGGCCTGTCCAGCATGTCTTTAATATTCTCTTTCTTCATTGTCTCCTCCCACCTGTGAACTCGATCTTACTTTCACCCTACTCCTAAAATACCATATGTACAAATATTTCCGATTAAGCTATTTTTTGTCCCTCTAATCTATGAATAATACCCTGTTTTTCAATTTGTAATCCTCCCCTGTTGATAGGGCTCTTTTTTCAAAACAATACAAAAATAGAACTTTTTCTAATATAACCCGTATTAATTAACAGAAGAGGGTAATCAAACTTCAATAAAGGGGTGCCTAATATGAGGAAATTCACAATTGTAAGTATCACTTTTTTAGTTTCCATCTTTATACTTGTTGCAGGCTGTTCGAAAGAGAATACTGAACATGCAGAAACAGTCAAAGCTTATTTGGAACAAGAGTTCACAGGACCCAGTGATGAACTAATAAATGCTCTTGAGCAGGACGGGGAAAATGCGCCTGAATTAAAAACTTATGTTGAAGAAACTTATACACCTCTTGTTGCAGACTTAGAGCAATTTGTTAATCAGAATTTAACCTTGATCTTTCTCAGAACCGCCTATGAAAATGGATATCATTTGGAGCCAACCAGCATAGACATACAAAAAATAGATGAAATTAAAGAGGAAGCCTACAATTTCGAGGTTGAGGTTGAATACAAGAAAGATGACACAGCAAACACCGCTATCGTAACTGGAATTATTAACATGAATGACAACGGGAAGATTTCAATCATTCGTAATATGGATGACGGAAAATTATTAGAAAAAATGACGAACTGAGTATTGGGTACACCTAATGTGGATAGCAGAATGAACGATTGATGATTATGAAACAAAAATCATTTGAAGGTCTTAATATTGATATAGCTTTTCATTCCTAATTAACTATATTTTTTATCCTCTGTCAGATAATCAGCTAATATATATTAGCAGCTGTATGAAAAGAGCCGAAGGTTAACCTCCGGCTCTCATAAAAGCTTATTTCTCAATATCATCATCATTGTGAGCAATTAGGATAATATCCCTTCCCAGTTCCTCACTAAATTTCTTTTGGTATTCATTTAATTTCTGCACTTGCTTATCATCAAGCTGGGCCACCTGATAGTTTTTCATGATTTCACTCCTGATTGGGATGATTAAAGAGTACACTCTTTAATCATTATTGTCTCCAAAGGAAAAGAAATCATTTATCAGGGCAAAGCTGTTTCTTACTGAATGCCAAGGGCAATCTTTGCGTATCGGGACATCCGATCCTTTGTCCAAGCAGGCGTCCACACAATGTTAACTTCAACATCCTTCACTTCTGGAAGATCCTTCAGAGCATATTTCACCTGATCGACAATCGTGCCTGCAAGCGGGCAGCCCATTGCCGTCAGCGTCATTGTGACGGTTGCATTTCCCTCATCATCCATGTCAACATCATATACAAGCCCTAGGTTCACTATATCTATCCCAAGCTCCGGGTCTAATACATCCTCTAAAGCACCCATAATGCTATCTCTCATATCCTGATCCATCTATCTTAACTCCTTTCGTAACTGCTATTATCCTAATCCTAACAAATTTCAAATTCTCTGGCTATTGATTAATCCTTATATGATCTTTTCTTCAATCCAGTTAACAGCTTCAAGCAAGCCTTTTCTCGTAACAGCATGTCCAGCATGCTTATCTGGCATGTATGTAATTTGCTCATCCTTAAATAGTGAAGCACCGCTTTCAACGAAGGAGCGTATGCCTGAAATCGGCACCACTGGGTCGGATTCGCCATGCCAAATAAATAGCGGCCTGCCATTTACCTTTTCCGGCTGCACCGATAAATCATACTTCGCCAAATCATTAAAAATAGCCTCTTTCTCTTCCTCGCTATAACCTAAATCTATCCCCTGCTTGGCAAATTCATTTAATTGGCGTTGCGCGAAATCTTTGTATGCGGGAGTCCCCATCATGCTGACTGCTGCTTTAATCCAATTATATTGAGTAAGGGCTCCCAAAGTGGTAATCGCACCCATTGAAGTACCGCCAAGGGCGACCCTATCATGGATGACATACCCATACTCTGTTATATAATGCTTAATTTTAGGCAATTCTTTAATAGAGGTTAAAACAATTTTCCAAAAGGATTTAGCCATCACTGTTTCAGAATAATCTTCTCCTCTTTCCCCATGCATAATTGCCTCCGGAAGAAATACTCTGAACCCCCGTTCAGCAAGGAGATAAGCGTAATGAAGATTATGCTCTTTTGCGCTCATAAATCCATGCAAAAATATTAACCCTGGCAGCGGTATATTCTTTAAGTCCTGTTTGCCTACTACAAGCATCGGAATTTCTTCAACGATTACTTTTTCCACTTGTATCATTATGCCTCTCCACCTCTTTACGAATATTTTCCAAATCAATCAATACCAATATCCGGCTATACTTGATATGATTATATAAGAAATGACCAATGAAGGTAATGATTTAACCCTTAAAATTCCAATTAGTCAAAGGAGAGCATTATGTCAGAAAAACATTTAATTGTGCTTGATCTTGATGGCACACTCTTAAAAGATGATAAAACCATTTCGCCGCGGACAAAGAGCGTCCTTCAAACCTTAAAAAACAACGGCCATGAAGTCATGATTGCAACAGGCAGACCATTTCGTTCTAGTGAACCATATTACCATGAAATCGGAATGACTACTCCTATCGTGAACTTTAATGGCGCATTTGTCCACCATCCGCTATCGAAATCCTGGGGAATGCACCATTCTCCGCTTGATATAAAAGTAGCGAAGGATATCGTCGAGGCACTGGATGATTACCGTTACTTCAATATTATCGCTGAAGTCAAGGATGATGTGTACGTTCACTACCATGACGAGAGATTAATCAATGTCTTCAAAATGGGAAATCCAAATATCACAACTGGCGATTTGCGCCGCTTCCTTCAAGTTTCCCCTACCTCCATGCTCATTCACACCGATGAAGAAGATGTGAAACAAATCCGGAAGCATTTATCTGATGTCCACGCCGAGGTAATTGACCATAGACGTTGGGCCGATCCTTGGCATGTCATTGAAATCGTTAAGAACGGTTTAAGCAAAGCCGTCGGCATCGATAAGGTGTCGAAAGATTTGGGTATCCCTAAACAGCGTATCATCGCTTTCGGAGACGAGGATAATGATTTGGAAATGATTGATTATGCAGGAACCGGCGTAGCGATGGGCAATGGTATAGAACAACTAAAATCAGTAGCCAACCACATTACATTGTCAAATGAAGAGGATGGAATCGCCATTTTCCTTGAAGAGAAATTTAACATTAAAAGTGCATGACTAACAGGAATTCTTCCTGGACATGATAGTAGTGGACGAAGTGATTTCACTCCGTCAAACATTGAGTGCAGGAGGTATTTCTCATGGGAAAAAGAAATAAATCCAAACGTTTTGTCCAGCAAGGGAAGGATGCCGTCGCTAAGCATAGCGAAAAATTCCCGTACCGTTTAACTATGGCAGAAGCAGAATCCAGAAATCAAAATACCTTTGCGGGGCTTTAATCATGAGAAATGAACTATTTGGCCGTGCAAAGAAAGCCGTTGAACTAGCCTCTAGCAGCAATGGGAGTCCGGAATTGATTGCCAAAGCACGGAATGAACTTTCCTCGGCTTTTGCCAATTCTACCATTGCTGAACAAGCGCAGCTTCATCAGATGCAAGATCTGCTTGATTCCCTGGAAAACAGCATTCAATAAAGAGAGGGGCTGTCCCAACGGTCGATGAAAGTCGATACTGTTAGGGAGAGCCCCTCTCGTTTTTTTTTGATGTTTCGAGGGGGAAAAATATAAAAGCTGTTTCCTCAGTGCAAATCCCACCCATGAATTCTTCATAAAAAGCATCTTACCTATTCTTGTTCACTGCTTTTTTGGCCTGTATCACTAACACAGGATTTACAAACCTTCCAATACAAATCTCTCCATCCCTTCCACCATTCAATCACTTTTTATCAGCTCCCAGAAAAAAACCTCCCTCAAATGAGGAAGGTTCAATGTCATGATCAGTCTTTCCTAAACGACCCAATAACTCCTGTTGATTGAACAATATTAGTGAACGCTGATGGGTCAACCTGCTGTATAACGCTCTGCAAATCATATAGCTCATAACGGCTAATAACAATCATGAGCATATGTTTATCTTCGCCAGTAAAAGCCCCAACGGCAGGAATCATCGTGATTCCACGAACAAGCTTGGAATGGATGGCTTCCTTCAGCTCATCCGCATGCTTCGTGACAATCATTGCGGTAACTTTAATATGTCTTGTGTGGATGGCGTCAATGACTCTCGTGGATACGTATAATGAGACAAGTGTATATAGCGCCTGCTCTTCTGAATACATAAGCCCGGCAATCGCAACAATCGCGCCATTTAATATTAAGAAATAAATTCCGATTGGCTTATCGTTAATTCTTGATAGAATCATCGCAACGATATCCATACCGCCTGTTGACGCACCGAAACGCAAGGTGATTCCAACACCGGCAGAACCGATAACACCGCCAAAAACGGCATTAAGCAATATATCATCAGAAAACGATAACACCGGAATGACTTCCAGGAAGAAGGACATTAAAACAACAGCCATAAAGCTATAAAGCGTAAATGATTTCCCTACCTTAAACCAAGCCAAAATCGCAATTGGGATATTTAATAGTAAAACGAGTACCCCGGTTGATATTTCAATATTTGTGAACATGCCGAACGCAGCCGAAAGAATTTGAGCTGTTCCCGTAAAGCCGCTCGCAAAGACATTTGCGGGAATCAGGAAGAAATTCATGGCGATTGCATTTAAGACAGCTCCCACAATGACAGCAATAATTTTTTTTGTTTCACTCCAGACCAAACTTAGTGCCTCCTTAGATGGTATATAACCATAAACATGATAAAATAAAAGTGTAGACAATTTTCTATTTTTCTTTATAATGATTTAATTAAAATGACTTTAAAAAAGAAGGTGCTTTAAATGAATGTCCAAATTATAGCAGATAGCGCAAGTGACTTGCCATTGCAATACTTCGATGAAAACAATGTTATTCTCATACCTTTAAAAGTGCATATGGATAATGAAGAATATAGTGATTTAGTAACCATTAAGCCTAAGGAAGTCTATGATGCCATGCGAAATGGAAAAGCCCCAAAAACATCACAGGCTTCTCCTCAAGACTTCTATGAAGCTTTCAGGCAGCTGGCTAAAGATAAAAAGCAAGGCTTGTATATTGCTTTTTCTTCAGAGTTAAGCGGTACATATCAAACGGCCATTATGATGCGTGATGAAGTACTGGCTGAGTTTCCAGAGTTCGAGCTTGAAATCATTGATAGCAAATGTGCTTCCTTAGGGCTCGGCATGGCAGTTATGGAAGTCGTTCGCCAGGCAGCGAAAGGCAAAAGCTTAGCCGAACTAACTGAAATAGCCAAATACCACTGCACTCATATGGAACATTTATTCACAGTTGCTGATTTAGAATATTTGGCCCGCGGCGGACGTATTTCCAAATCATCCGCGTTTATCGGCGGCCTTTTGAACATTAAGCCGCTCCTCAATGTGGAAGACGGCAAGTTAGTTCCGCTTGAGAAATTCCGCGGAAAGAAAAAACTCATGCGCGCCGTCATTAATACCATGAAAGAACGAGGCGATCAGCTTAATCAGCAAATCATCGGCATAAGCCATGGTGACGACATGGAAGAAGCAATGGAATACAAAGCTCTCTTTGAAGAGACATTCCAGCCTAAATCCGTTTATATCACATCAGTCGGCGCAACTATCGGTGCCCATTCAGGACCTGGTACCATTGCCATCTTTTTCTTAAATAAGCTGCCAGAATAAATCATACATTATTTTCCCCTATTCGCTCCATACTAGACATAGTGAATCAATTATTACGTACTAGGGGGCAATAAATAATGGCATATCATACATCTGATAATGATAAGAAAGCACGCGATAACCAAGCAAAGCATGAAATTAAAAATATTCAAGAAGAACAAAACCGGAAAGCCGGAAAAAAATCATTCTCCAAAAAAACAGATCATTTGTAATGAAATCATAATTTACATCTTATAACGACTAAGTAGAGGATTTCAATTAAAATCCTCTATTTTTTGTTGAAATTGAAGAAGTTAAGATTTTTCCCTATAATTAGCATTGAATATGTACTGAGAAACAGACAAAATCAGGTAAATGGAGGAATCCAGATGGCAAAAGAGAACTCATTTGATGTTGTTTCAAAAATTGATCTATCAGAAGTAACAAACGCGGTTACTCAAGCGATGAAGGAAGTAAAAACCCGCTATGATTTCAAGGGAAGCAAAAGTGATATCCACCTCGATAACGAAGAGCTTGTCCTAGTTTCTGATGACGAATATAAGCTGGGCCAGCTTAAAGATGTACTTCTTAGCAAATTAATCAAGCGCGGTGTGCCAATCAAAAATTTGGATTACGGGAAAATTGAGGGCGCCTCAGGCGGAACGGTCCGCCAGCGCGCAAAACTCGTCCAGGGAATCGATAAAGAAAACGCAAAAAAAATCAACTTAATCGTAAAGAATTCTGGCACCAAAGTGAAATCGCAAATTCAAGAAGACCAAATCCGTGTCACAGGCAAAAGCAAGGATGACCTTCAGCAAGTGATGGCAGCTATACGCGAGGCTGACTTAACGGTAGAAGTCCAATTCATCAATTTCCGATAATCAACATACAGAAAGCGGGAAGCAGATTATTTCTATGTCTGCTTCCTTTTTTCATGGAGAAAAACCACCCTGCCTCCTCCTAATTTTTTCATCGAAAGGTTTGTTTTTACTGTTTTGAGGAATAACAGACTATAGATGATTGTTAGGAAAGGATGATAGAGAAATGAATGAAGATATCAAATTAGGAAAAGACGGATTCCCTAAACAGGCGCAAAAGGAACAGCCTGGTCATACAGAAGAAATGCACCCTCAGCCAATTGAAGTTGATGAAAATTATAAAGGCAGCGGCAAGCTGAAAGGAAAAACAGCCATCGTCACAGGCGGCGACAGCGGCATCGGCCGTTCTGTCTCTCTCTATTTTGCCAAGGAAGGCGCAGATGTCGCCATCGTTTATTTGAATGAACATGAAGATGCTAATAAAACGAAGGACATGTTGGAAAATGAGGGAGTTCGCTGCATGCTTCTTGCAGGAGATGTGGGTGACAGCTCCTTTTGCCGTGAGATTGTCGACCAAGTGAAATCTGAGTTCGGCAAGATTGACATCCTTGTCAATAATGCTGCTGAACAGCATGTGCAAGAAAGCCTATTAGATATCAGTGATGAACAGCTGGAAAAGACATTCCGCACGAATATCTTCTCCATGTTCTATTTAACAAAAGCGGTTCTGCCTCATCTTTCTAAAGGCAGCTCCATCATTAATACGGCATCTATTACAGCGTATCAAGGCCATCCGCAGCTAATGGATTACTCTTCCACTAAAGGGGCCATTGTCTCCTTCACAAGAGCATTAGCTAATAATATCGCGGACAAGGGCATTCGCGTGAACGGCGTAGCACCAGGTCCTATCTGGACACCACTTATTCCTGCGACCTTCCCGGCGGATAAAGTAAAAGAATTTGGCAAGAATGCACCGCTTGGCCGTGCTGGTCAGCCATCTGAGCTTGCGCCAGCTTATGTTTACTTGGCAAGTGATGATTCCTCTTATGTAAGCGGACAAGTCATCCATGTCAATGGCGGCTCCGTAGTGAACGGTTAATATGAAAACTCCCCTTCTTCGATATCGAAGAAGGGGAGTTTTATTTATTCAAAGTATTGCCGGATCATTTTTTTAGTAGGCATTCCATTTTGGGCGCCAATTTGCGTGATGGACAGGGCGGCCGCTCTATTGGCAAAGCCGATAGCTTCTTTTAGTCCCAGCTGTTCGCATATCGCTACCCCCAGAGCTCCGTTAAAGGTATCTCCAGCTCCTGTCGTATCACGGACAGGCACATTAAACGCTGGAATGCGCACTTCTTTTCCATCCTCATAAAAGAGGACCCCCTCATCCCCCATCGTGATGATTAATCTTGAGGACAATTCATCAATTGAAAACTCTTCTGAAAGAGTCTGATATTCATGTTCATTCGGAGTTATGTAATCAGCTAATTGGATGATTTCAACCGGCAGCTTTGTAATAGGTGCAGGATTTAAGATCGTTTTCACATTGGCTGCCTTCGCAATCTCAAGCGCTTTTTGCACACTATTAAGCGGAATCTCAAGCTGAACGAGGAGAAGATCACTGTCCTCTATCACATTTCTGTTCTCCTCTATCCATTGAGGAGTCATCTCATGATTAGCGCCAGGCACAACAATTATCCGGTTATCCCCTTCTGATAGAATAATGCTTGCCGTCCCGCTTGAGCCCTCGACCCTCTTCACAGCTTCAGTCCGGATTCCTTCCTTCTTTAAGACTTCAAGAAGGCCATCTCCTAAATAATCGCTTCCAAGACAGCCAATCATGGAGACCTCTGCACCTAGCCTTGCTGCCGCAACAGCCTGATTGGCTCCCTTCCCGCCCGGCATGGTCGCAAAAGCTTCACCCATAACGGTCTCCCCAGCGATAGGGACCTTTTTTACCGATGTCACTAAATCCATATTAATACTTCCGACTACCGCAATTTTGATTGTCATCTAATCACCAATCCTCTAGATAGTAGATTTTCTGCTTAAAGCGTACCTGTAAAAGTCGTCATTAATTAAAGTTTATCAAATGGATCATTAGAAATAACAGTATATACAGACTTAAAGAAGCTTAGGGGCAGCTCCCAAGCTTCTTCGCCTGCTAATTATTGATTTTAGCGACTGAGGATCGAACTACAAGCTCATAGGGAACAATCATCCTCATCGCAGGACTGCCTGGTTCTTTAATCCGCGTTAGCAATAGCTTCACCGCTTGATAGCCTAGTGACTCTATATTAATATCCACTGAGCACAACGGCGGCTTGGATAATTCCGCAAGCAGCACATTATTGAAGCTGAACACAGAAATATCACCCGGCACATCTATCCCTAGCTCATCAAGCATATTCAATACACCCAGACTCATAAAATCATCCGCAACGATTAAGGCAGTCGGAGAATTTTCCAAATTCATTAGCCGCTTAACCGCTTCCTTTCCGCCTTCAAGCATGAAGTCCTCGTGGATGACATAGTCCTTGCGTACTGGAATCCCAGCTTCCATAAGGGCTGCCTCATAACCCTTCATCCGTTCAATGGTCACGACCAGCTCTGCATTACCCCCGATAAAGGCAATAGCTCTATGTCCGCTGTCAAGCAAGTATTTAGCCACATCCTTGCCTGCCTGGAAATTATCATTATCGACATGGCTGATACTGCTTTCATATTGATAAGGCTTGCCAATAACGACAAATGGAAAATTGGCTTCCCTTAAATAGTTCAGCACATTATCGCCAACCTTTGAATAGAGGAGAATCAATCCGTCTACCCGGCCGCCATGGACCATCTTTTCGACTTCATCGTATATTTCCTCTTCCGTGATGCCTGTGGTGATCTGCAATCCAAGACGGTCATCATGCGCCGCTTGGCTCAACCCTTTCATAACTGTCGGGAAAAAGGGATTAAGGAAGGAGCCGTCCCCTGATTTTGGCATGATAATCCCCAATACACCGCTAGACTTACTGGCTAGGCTTCTGGCGATGAAGTTAGGGTGATAGCCGAGCTCATTCATCGCCTTTCGAACTTTTCTCTTTGTTTTTTCACTGATTCGCGGATTGTTGGCAATCACTCTTGATACGGTAGATGGAGCGACATTTGCCAATTTTGCAACATCCTTTATGGTCACTGCCATACAATCAGCCATCCCTTCTTAGCAGCTTTACAGAAGATACATAACCGTCTCATATGGTGAGAGGATGAATGGGTCTGTTTGCCGTTTATCCTTATGATAATTGCTTAAGATTACCCTCTTCACTTTCCCGGTAAATTCGGGCAATCGTGCGGTCTGCTCTTCTTTGCTGAAATTATTGAGTATCAATGCCGTTTGTTTCCCTTCACTTCGAGAATAAGCAAAGATATTTGGATCATCTTCTAAATGAAGCTTGAAATCTCCGTATATTAGACATTCATGCTGTTTACGCAGCTGAATCATTCTCTTATAGAAATGGAGGATAGAGTTAGGATTGTCCTCTTGTACCTTCACATTGATTTCTTGATAATTTGGGTTCACTTTCATCCATGGATCACCATGGGTAAAACCGGCATTAGCCGAGGAATCCCATTGCATCGGGGTTCTTGAATTATCCCTTCCGCTCTTCCAGATGATTTTCATTAATTCTTCATGGCTCCGGCCCTTTGCCAGCTCCATATAATAAAAATTCTTCATGCTAATATCATCATAATCCATTATGGATTCGAAAGCGACATTAGTCATGCCGATTTCCTGCCCTTGATAGATGAATGGTGTTCCTTGCATGAAGAAATACATGGCGCCAAGCATTTTAGCGCTTTCTTCCCAGTAATCCTGATCATCCCCTAAGGTGGAGACGATCCGCGGCTTATCATGATTCTCAATGAACAGGGCGTTCCACCCTTTTCGATGAAGGCCTGTCTGCCATTTATTCATGATGGCTTTAAAAGCAGGCAGGTCTAGCTCTGTTTCAGCTTCCTTCTCCCAAAGGGCCAAATGCTCAAATTGAAAAACCATATTAAAGGCGCCAATCTCCTCATTCACCCATGGATCGGAGTTTTCACTGCTTACACCGCTCGCTTCCCCAACGGTCATGATATCATAGCGGGAAAAGGTTCTTTCTTTAAGCTCCTGAAGGATATCATGAATACCCTCCTGGTTCGTATAGAAGGAGAACCCGGGAATCTGTGACTGGTCATCTGCCTCAGCATTCGGAAATCCCTCTTTTTTCTTAATATGGCTAATAGCGTCAATTCTAAAACCATCAATGCCTTTATCTAGCCACCAATTAATCATTGAATAAACCGCTTCACGCATCTCTGTGTTTTCCCAATTCAAGTCAGGCTGCTTCTTGGCAAAGACATGCAAGTAGTATTGACTGCTTTGTTTATCATACTCCCATGCGCTTCCAGAGAAGATGCTCTCCCAGTTATTCGGCAGCACATCCTCCGCCCCGTCACTCCAAATATACCAATCCCGTTTTGGAGAATCAGGAGATGATTTCGATTCGATAAACCACGGGTGTTCATCACTCGTATGATTAACGACCAAATCCATGATTAGCTTCATTCCGCGAGCATGGACTTCACTAAGCAAGCGGTCGAAATCCTCCATTGTGCCAAAATCTTTCATGATTGCTTGATAATCACTAATATCGTAGCCATTATCCGCATTAGGAGATTGATAGATTGGGCATACCCATATGACATCAATACCTAAGTCCTGTATATAGTCCAGTTTGTTAAGAATTCCTTGTAAGTCACCAATTCCATCTCCATTGGAATCCATGAAGCTCTTTGGATATATTTGATAACAGACCGCTTCTTTCCACCATTTCTTTTTCATAAGCACATTTACCTCACTAAAGTCTTATTCACGAAGCATTCCAAATCTCATAAAAGGATTGCGAAACACTAGTAAATGAAACAAAACAAGGGAGCGCTTACACTCCCCTATATTTTCACTACATTTAGTTTGTTTGTCTACCCTTTTTCTTGGCCACAATTAAAAAAACAACAAAGCTGATGGGAATAAGAATGAGAATCGCTAAGAAGCCAATATTCAATCCTGATTCATCCTCGACCAAATAGACTTCAGCTGTCTCCCGATCTAACGTGATTCCATATAAGCCATCCTGCTCCCTGACTAGGTCAGTATTCAATTTCCCCCTCAATTCTTGATTGTTCTCAAAGAGGGCTGAATCAAGCTGGATCGTTTTTGTTTTCGAGCTATTATTGATTGCCACAATCATTGTTTGGTCTTTCGTTTCCCTTTTGAAGACGGCCATAGCACCATCTGTTTGCAGCAGCTCTAAATCACCTGCTGCTAAAGCCGGGTATTCCTCTCTTAAATCAGATAGCTTTGTAATATATTCTATCAGCTCTTCATCTGTCCGGAAATTCATCATCCGATGATTGTCCGGTTTTTCCCCGCCATTCAACGCAATTTCAGACCCATAGGTCATCATTGGAATACCAGGCATTGTATATAAATAAGTTAGGGCCATTTTCCAGCGTGTTCCCGGAAATTGTTTAGCTCGCTCGGTTTCCTTCGTAAACCTCTCTGTCGTCTCCGTATCCATTGAAATAACTGTATTATGCGGATTTCTAAGCGTTTCAAAGAGTTTATCCCATCTATTAAACAAGGAATCCATCTCTCTATCGGTCGTTGCAAAGGCCTTTCTCAAGTCCCCAAGCTGCCCCTTATCAAGCACTCCATCAAGAGATAAGTTTTGGCTTGCTTCTGCATCCGCTTCCCCGAGAAGATAAAATTCCGGATAGTCTTCTTTCACCTCAGCAATAAATTCATTCCAAAAGGACTGAGGCACATATTCCATATACAAAAGCCGGTAGCCGTCAATATCCGTTTCCTTAGCCCACCATTTGGCCGCATTGATTAAATAACTCGCAACCTCTGAATTCTCCTGAGCTAAATCAGGCTTCCCATCAAGCCAGGCCGACTCTCGATCATCGGATTCCTCTTTCTCCGTAATGACCCTCTCTTCATGGAACCAATTTTCCTTCCCATTCTCTTCAAGCCATGGATGTCCTTTGCCCACATGATTCACTTGAAAATCTAAAATGACTTTCATATCGCGATGATGAGCTTCCTTAACAAGCTCTTTCAATTCATCGATGGTTCCGTAGTTCTCATTAATAGCCGTAAAATCAAGCGGGGAGTTCCCGGTATAATCGCCGTCCATATTCTGGATGACAGGATTAAGCGCAATGGCCGTAAATCCCATTTCTTTTATGTAATCCAGCTTGGAGATTACCCCTTTAAGGTCTCCCCCTTGATACGTGTTTAAATCATCGATGTTGACTTGATTATCATTTTCTGTATTTCCGTTGTAATACCTGTCAATCATCACATAATAAATAGTTTCATCCTGCCAACTCTCCGCGCTTCCTTGCCCCGGCAGAAACGGCAAGATAAGCAGCGGTATTAGAAAGATAAAGGCACATCTTTTCAACATATTTTGTCCCCCCAAGATTATCCATACAGGATAACCTTATCCTTTCGTTCCTCCTGCCGTCAAACCAGAAACAAAATATTTTTGTAAGAATAAGAAGAGAATCGCAATTGGAATCGCGATTAGGACTGAACCAGCCGCAAACTTCGTAAACTCAGCCCCGAACTGCTTCCCAACCATTGAGTACAGCCCAACTGCAAGCGTATACTTATCACTTGAGCTAATGAGTATCTTCGCAAGGATAAAATCACCAAACGGAGCCACGAAGGAGAATAAAGCCACAACCGCAATAATTGGCTTTGCAAGCGGCATAACAATCTGGAAGAAGATTCTTAAATGGCCCGCACCGTCCATCTTGGCACTTTCATCCAAATCGCGCGGAATGGAATCCAAGTACCCTTTCATCAGCCAGGTGTTCATTGGAATCTGTCCGCCGACATAAAGAAGGACTAATCCAAGATGAGTATCAATTAATCCTGTTCTCGTCGCCAGGACATAGATAGCAATAAGGGCGGCGAAGTTCGGGATCATTTGCAAAATCAAGAATGTCATCAGTCCATTCTTCCGACCGACAAAGCGGTAGCGGGAGAAAGCGTAAGCGGTGAAAGAAACCGATATGACCGTTAATATCATTGTCATTACGCTTATCTTAATTGAATTGAAATACCAAAGCAGATAGTCACTATTCTCTAAATCAAATAATTCTTTATAGTGATTTAACGTAGCATTATCTGGAATCATTTTGGAGCTAGATAAACTGTCGCCCGGATTAAAGGAAGAGCCGATAATCCAGAGAACAGGATAGATGATGATGGCAAACATGATGCCAATGACTAGATAGGATAATGATAAACGGACAAACTTTCTGCTGTTCTTGCTCTTCATCACATCATATCCTCCTCTTGGAATGATTTTGTTCTCTTAAATTGCCATAAAGCCACAGACATGACGATTAATGAAAGAATCATCGTAATGGCCGCTGCTTTTCCATATTGGCCGGCAGTCATCGTTAGGCGGTAAATCCAGGAAATTAAAATATCTGTTCCCCATGCATTTTGTCCAGCAACCGCTGGTCCGCCGTTATTGAATAAGAAGATAATATTAAAGTTATTGAAATTGAATGTGTATTGCGTAATGATAATTGGAGCTGTCGCATAAAGCACAAGCGGAAGTGTAATCTTCCTGAATTTCTGCCATGCACTTGCCCCATCAATCGTGGCTGCTTCATATAAATCATCAGAGATCGATTGCAGGACACCCGTTGTCATGGCAAAAATGAATGGGAATCCAAGCCACCCTTGAATCATGATTAGTGCGAACCTCGTCCAATTGGACTCCGTCATCCAGTTAACAGGATCAATGCCAAGGTTAGCCAAGATGGTTGTGTTGATTACACCGAATGATTCATTGAACATTCCTGAGAATACCAAGATTGATACAAATGCCGGTACTGCCCATGGCAAAATGAATACTGTTCGTATAATGGCTTTGCCTTTTAGATCCTTTTGATTTACGAGTACTGCCAGGAATATCCCCAATGCCACTTGGAGAGTGGTTGCCGCAAATGTCCAAACAAGTGTCCAGCCAAACACGCTAAAGAAGGTCGTTCTCCAAATATCAATCTTGAAGATATCAATAAAGTTTTGGAATCCTACCCAATCTACTAAATTAGCCGGCGGAGAATGGTATAGGTCATAGTTCGTAAAGGCGAGCAGGAATGAGAAAATAATCGGAAAAATGACAACGAATACGAGCAGCAAGACCCCTGGTGAAATGATTAAATAGGGGAACCCATTATCAATAAGATTACGGTATTGTTCGCGCAAGGTATTCAATGGAAGTCCAATCTCTCTCTTCTTTCCATCCTTATAAGCATCAAAAAGGTTAAGCCCATATATCACAAGCCCTAAAACCGTAATAAGAAGTGCTAGAATTCCATCAATCAATAAACGAATGGAATGATCCAGCATTGGAATCTCTCCAAGCGTGATCAAGCCCCAAAATCCTATATTCAATGTCTGAAAAAATGTGGCGAAGAAAATGGCTGTGAGGACCAAATAGATGGATCCTTTCAGCTTCTGTCCATTATAGAACTGTCCGAACCCAGGTATGATTGAGAGCAGCAAGGCATTCCTCGCGTGTTTTGTCCGCGTTACTGGTGGTCCGATATTCGTCTGCAGACTTTCCATTTCGGAAGACTCCCCTTTCCATGAAAAGAAACCTTATCTTTTAAGCTTCCCTGCAAAAGAATGGGCATTACCCTTTAGCATAAGGATAATGCCCTCCAGGTTCTTTATTTACTGTGATTTGTCTCGATATTTGTTTGAATGGTTTTGGCTGCCTCATCCATTGCCTCTTGCGGCTCGGCTTTATTCGTTGCCAGTGTTTGTAGGGCTGTCGCCATTGGTCCCCATACTTCAGCCATTTCCGGAATGTTCGGCATTGGAATCGCATATTGAGACTGTACTGCTACAGCATTAGAGTATTCGTCATCAGCGATGATAGGATCCTCAATCAGCTTTTTAACAGGCGGGATTTCTTTAGTTGTTTCGAAACGAATCTTCGCGTTATCATAGTTTGTCAGGAATTCGACCAATTTCGTTGACCATTCCTTGTTTTTGGTATAAGCGGATACATGCCATCCTTTAACACCCATGAATGTCGTCATATGTTCTCCATTCGGGAGTTTCGGCATTGGTGTCGCACCGATGTCAATTCCTGCATCCATATACCCTTGGAATGCCCATGGACCGTTTTGAACAGAGGCTAATTTCCCTTCATTGAATAAGCCATCCTGTGCAGAACCGCCGGACTCCCCGATGACTCCTTTAGGGAACAAGCCTTCTTTATACCATTTTTGGATGTATTCTGCTCCAGCAACCGCACCCTCATTGTTTATGCCAAGGTCGTCACTTTGCAAAGCTCCATCTTTCTCCCCAAATACATATCCTCCCATGCCGCCAATAACTGCGTACGCATGATAGAAGTTATCCCATAGGGCGATGAAGCCAAATTTCTTTCCATCTGTGAAATCCTTTGAAAACTCATAAACTTCGTCCATTGTAGCCGGTGCTTCAGGCATCAATTCTTTATTGTAGATAAATACGGGTGTTTCAGTTGCCTTTGGCAGGCCATATAGTTTACCATCATAGGTTTGTGCTTGGATGGATGATTCCGTGAAAGTGTCAAGAACACTTTGTTCGACTGAAATTTCTTGGATTGTTCCTTCTTCAGCAAGCATACCAATTTGGTCATGCGGCAAGGTTAGAACATCAGGTCCTTTACCAGCCGGTCCATCAAGGCGAATTTGGTTTCTCATATCCTCTGCGATTCCATATTCCTTGAATTCAACCTTAATGCCGTGCTCTTCTTCGAACGCTTTAGCAGCTGGTTCTAAAGCCACGCTTCTATCCGTGTCTTCCCAAACGACTAATTTTTCAGGTTTAGCACCATCTGCATTGCTTCCTTCATTTCCTCCTGCGCCTTCTTCTCTATCTGGTCCGCAGGCTGCAAGAATACCTACCGCAAGCATTAACACCAAAAAGATGGAGTATGCTTTCTTCATGGGTCAACCCCTCCTCTTATTATGTAGCCAAGAATACAAACGTTTGCACAAAGTGATAATACAAATAGTGAACAAACAACAATGTTCGACAGATTCACCGTATGAAAGCGATTGCAATCTCGACACCTTAATTATACTTAATTATCAATAATTAACAATACTTTTTTACCAGAATTTTAAAAGTGTTACAAATCCGCCATTATTGGGTAATTAATAACTGTTTATTTATAAATTCTTAATTTAATTGAATTTTATAGGATGAATCGCTATTATTAACACGAGAGGAATGCAAGCGATTGCACTTTGAGAGGAGAGAAAGTATGGATAAATCTTCAGTTATACATTTTGCTAGAGACCAGTTTTTATACAGCTCATCCCTTGATTCCATTACCATCATGATTATGGCCAAAAAAGGAGATATAGCTAAAATGGAGCTTCTTCACGGGGATCCGTATGATTTTGAAGGATCGAAATGGATCCATAAAAACATTGAAATGCGTAATACCGGAAGTGATGAACTGTATGATTACTATCGGCAGACGATTAGACTTCCTCACCTTCGGGCACGGTATGCCTTTCGTCTTACTGGCCATGACGGAGAAATAACCTACTTTACCGAAAAGGGATTCTATGACGATTTGCCTGAAGTGGGTCTTCTTTTTGCCCTTCCATACTTACATCATACAGAGGTATTCAGTGCACCGGATTGGGTTAAGGATACGGTTTGGTACCAGATTTTCCCCGAGCGTTTTGCGAATGGCAATAAAGAATTAGACCCAGAGGGCACACTTGAATGGGGTAGTGCTGAACCAACGCCTGAGAACTTTTTTGGCGGCGATCTTGAAGGGGTCATTGACCATCTGGATTACTTAAAGGAGCTCGGAATCACAGGCATCTATTTCACCCCAGTCTTCCATGCTTTCTCTAATCATAAATACGACACGATTGATTATCTCGAAATCGACCCGCAATTTGGCACGAAGGAAACCTTAAAGAAGCTTGTTGAAGAGGCGCATAATCGCGGAATCAAGGTGATGCTCGATGCAGTCTTTAATCACAGCGGCTATCATTTCAAGCCATTCCAAGACTTGCTTCAAAACGGAAAGGACTCAAAATACAAGGATTGGTTCCATCCGCATTCCCTCCCGCTTGATGAGCAAAACCTCAACTATGACACCTTTGGATATGTTTCTTCGATGCCAAAATTAAACACAAAGAATCCAGAGGTAAAGGACTATTTACTTACTGTAGCAAAATACTGGATTGAAGAATGCGGTATTGACGGGTGGCGGCTTGATGTAGCTAATGAGGTAGATTTTGATTTCTGGCGCTCCTTCAGAAAGACCGTCAAAAATGAGAAGGAGGATGCTTACATCCTGGGGGAAATTTGGCATGATTCGATGCCATGGCTGCGCGGTGATCAATTCGATGCGGTGATGAACTATCCATTCCTGACAGCCATTCTCGAAATGTTCCGAGAAGAAACGCTTGAGCCATCCAGATTCGCCGAAAAGATGACAAAGGTGTATCATATGTATCCACATACGGTTAACAAAGCCGCCTTCAATTTGGTTGGCAGCCATGATACGCCTAGAATTTTGACTGAATGCCAAGGTGATATCGCGAAGGTAAAGCAAATCTACACCATCCTTCTCACATTCACGGGCACGCCTTGCATTTATTATGGAGATGAGATTGCCCTTGATGGCGAACAGGACCCAGGGTGCAGAAAATGCATGCCATGGAATGAGGAAGAACAAAATCGAGAGATGTTTGCACATGTGCAAAGGCTGATTGCCTTGCGAAAGGAACATCCTGTTCTTGCCAATGCAGGAGATTTGCTTTTTGTGCCTATTGATCCAGAGGTTGTTATGTACAAGCGAGAATCAGAAGAGGCAAATGCCTACATTCTGATTAATCTCAGTGATAACGAAAAAGAGCTTTCATCAGAAGAATGGCAAGCATCTGAACTTCTATATGCCAATCCGGAAACTAAATGGGACAAAAACCATTTATCCATCTCAAAGCGCGGATATGCCATTTTAATGAAACAGAAATAAAACGTTGAGCAGGTGCGGGAGTTTCGCACCTGCTTTTTATCGGGAATCCTTCAGCCTAACGGACCAGACCATATAACTAAAAGGAATTAATACACAAATACCTATCAGAATAACAGCAATCGTAAGCTGTATAGCGTGATCCTCCCCCAGTACCTCCTTCAGGAAAGCCTCATTCATAAAAATAATGGACAGAGCAGTAAAGAATTGCACATGCGCCATCATTTGTTTCCCTTTCACGTATTGGGTTTCCTTGTTATGTTCTGTCAGATTCAAATAGTTTAATTTATCTGGGTGCCTTTTAGCGAACCCAAGGCTAACCCAAGTGATCAAGCTAATGAATGGTAAAAGAAATAGGAGATATTTGGGACCAAATCCGTCTGGCATTCCATCCGTATAATGGATTCCAATCTCACTAGGTATGCTCTCCCAGGCAAGCAGCAATAAAGTCATATGCCAAACTAGAATCGATAGAAAAACAACAAAGTAAACTTTCCCTAAGAATTTCCCTTGCTCTCTCATCTCACCACTCCAATCCCAATATTATCCATCATAAACATACCATACTTGCCAGCTTAAATGGCAAAAAAGTAAGACCTGCCGCAATGGCGACAGGCCCGCTGATATCAATCTTCAATCTGAATATGATAATGCTTAAACCAAAGGTCCACCTGGATTAAATAGGCGAGTAATTGCGGGCCATTCATCAATTGGCCGTACCATGGTGTTTTAAATGATGCCCCGCCTGTTTCTATCAGTGCCTTGAGCTGCTCTTTGTCAAAGAACTCCAATAGCGGAGAATTCCCATCAGCCAATAGCTCTGTCAGCCAATCCTTCGCAAGCTTTGTATATAAGGGATGATGCGTTTTCGGATACGGGCTTTTCTTGCGGTAGAGCACTTCTTCTGGAAGAACCCCTTTAAGTGCCCTCCTTAGAATGCCTTTTTCCCGATTATCAGCCATCTTCATCTCCCAAGGAATATTCCACGCATATTCAACGAGCCGGTGATCAGCAAACGGCACTCTCACTTCAAGGCTCGCCCCCATGCTCATCCTGTCTTTCCGGTCGAGCAAATTGGTCATGAACCAGGTCATATTCAAATAGAATAATTGCCTTCTCTTTTGCTCAAGCTCTGACTCTCCGTCAAGAAGCGGTGTTTCTGCCAAGCTTTCTTTATATCTTGCTCGCATGTATTCTTCAAGATTTAATTTGGCTTGCCAGTCGCTTCTAAGTAATGCTTGCCTTTCTTTGATAGACCTCATCCATGGGAAGGCATCATTTGATAGACTTTCAGGATTATGGAACCATGGATATCCGCCAAAGATTTCATCCGCACACTCCCCAGACAAGCCAACGACAAAATCCTTTTTAATATTCCGACAGAACCATAGCAAGGAGGAATCAATATCAGCCATCCCCGGAAGGTCCTTGACCATGACGGCTTCTGCCAGATTCGTAATTAAGTCTTCCTGGCTGATGACACAATAATGATGATTGGTGCCAAATTCTTTCCTCATCAGCTCAATCCAATATCCATCTGAGTTGGGCTGAAAGTCATTTGCCACAAAATGAGATGCATTATCCTCATAATCTATTGAATACGTATGAAGCGGCGGTTTTCCCTCATCATAAAATTGCTTAGCAGCAATTGCGGTAATCGCACTTGAGTCTAATCCCCCGGATAAAAACGTGCAAAGAGGGACATCTGAGACCAATTGCCGCTTTACGGCATCTGTTACGAGGTAGCGAACCTGTTCGACCGTTTCACCTAGGCTCTCTTCATGCGCTTCACTCTTTACATTCCAATATCGCCAGATGGATAATCCGTCCCGGCTAAAGGTCATTGCATGGGCAGGTCTTAGTTCAGAAATATTCTTGAACACGCCTGCTCCAGGTGTACGGGAGGGGCCAAGAGCAAATATTTCCGCTAATCCTTCTCGCGTGATGACAGGCTTTACTTCCGGGTGGGCAAGCAGCGCCTTTATCTCAGAGCCAAACAAAAACTGACCGCGCTGATGGGAATAGAAAAAAGGCTTCACGCCAAGTCGGTCTCTCGCTGCAAACAGTTGCTGCCTTTCACCATCCCAGACCGCAAAGGCAAATATCCCATTGAAAAAATCCACGCATTTTTCTTTCCATTCCATATAGGCTGTTATCAAGACTTCTGTATCCGAATGACCCTTAAATGAATATCCTTTTAATAAAAGCTCTTTTCTGATATCTTCCGTGTTATACAATTCGCCATTATAGCAAAGGACATATTTGCTGCCGTTTTTTTCACGGACCATCGGCTGCTTTCCGCCTTCTGGGTCAACGACGACCAGCCGCTTATGCCCAAGTCCAACATGCTTATCATCCCAGATATTCATGTCATCCGGTCCCCGCTTGGAGAGGGTATCTGTCATAGCCGTTAAAATCATTTTTTCCTGGTTAATCGATCTGTCGTATTCTACCCATCCAGTAATACCACACAAAATAGCATCATCCTTTCAAAACAAGCCTGTGGCCCATTCCTGCTTACATGATATGCATGATTCAAATAGATGGTTAATTGTCCAGAGTTTCAAGAGTCAGGTTATAAAAGGCGCCGTTTATGTCAATCAATAAGATAGGTGCCAATCAACATATTTCTTACGGGGCTTATTCTTGGCTGGCTAATCCCCGTTTACTGCATTTGGAGGCGCGAACATGAACAATCAGCTGCGAACACAACTGTTAAATGCTCAAAAGAGGGCACACACAGAGGGAGTTTTTGAAAACATTAATGACCAATGGGTGTTTTTCGATGAAGAGACAGATGAGGCATATCCATTAGAGGAGTACATGAATAATGAAATCTCCATTTTCCGGAACAACCGCTGGCGTAAGGGGATCCTAGTTGAGGATGGCAAGCTTTTATGCGGATCTGAGCTGATTTTCATCATGGATGAGGACCGGGTTCGAATTAAGAAAAACTTGCTCTATTCACTCGAACGCTTGTTAGATGAGCTGTATGACGATACTTTCTACCATTTTATCACGGCGTTAAATGGAATGGATTTTTCCATATATGACTGTATTTATGGATATAATCAACTATCCTTCATGACATCCGACTCTCTCTCTGGAACGAATTTTTATATTTTCGATAATGGAGAATATATATGCTCAGTCCATCATCATTTCAACCAAAAGGAGAAGGATCATAACCGTTTTGAGTTCACCTTGAATACAGGTAAGAAAGTTCTTATAGAAAAATTACTATCCTAAATAGATTGAAACAGGCTAAGAAGAGGACCTTGCCTGTTTTTTTCTTTCGCAGGAGAACATAAAAAAGCTGAAGACGTCACCTGTCAGCAGGTTCTTGTCCTCAGCCTTATTTGCTCCAAACCTTGAGCTTCTACCCATATCATCTCTTATCCAAAAAGCTGAATGCCTAATGGCAATCTGAAACCGAGAAGCAACACTAGTACAAAGGCAATCCAAAATTGAATTAGGAATGATTTGTACGGCTTCCCCTTTGAGCGTTTGACTGATGTCATTTCCATCGATACGATGACCCAAAGACCAACGAGTGCCTTCGCTATATATTCCCCATTAATATTGGATAGGCCTAAGAGAAGCATCACACCTGTCGCGATAATCAATATGTAAAGAACACGATTGATCATCATCGTAATTTTCAATGATTTGCCCGTCATCTTAAAGGATACAAAGAATAAGATGATAGCCAAAACCCACATAGAAATATGTTCTACTGTTCCGCCCACTTGATTTCCCCACCTTTCTGCTGTCCTCACTATCATCGTAGCATAATATATACCACAGTTCGACGAATAAGCACTATTGTTGGACTTTGTTCACCAATGTTCCAATAGATTCGACACTTATTTCAATAACATCGCCGTTCTTCAGGTAACGCGGAGGCTTGAAGCCTTTTCCAACTCCAGCTGGCGTTCCTGTTGCAATGATGTCACCAGGCTCCAAAGTCATTCCTTTTGAGAGAGTTGCGATTAACTCATCAATCGGGAAGAGAAATAAGGATGTTCTCGCATGCTGTCTTACCTCTCCATTTACCTTTGTTTGGATTTCAAGGTCAGCCGCATTTCCCGCTTCATCCTTTGTTACAATCCACGGTCCAATCGGACATGTGCCATCTAAACTTTTACCGAGGAAGAATTGCTGATGTCTCGCTTGCAGGTCCCTTGCTGTAATATCATTCAGGATCGTGTAGCCGAAAATGTAATCTTCCGCCTCTTCTCTTGAGATTCCTTTGCCCTTCTTCCCGATGACAACAGCGAGTTCCCCCTCATAATCCAGTTCATTTGTCACCTCTTCATGAAGCGGGATGGATTGCCCATGTCCAATGACTGTTGTTGGCGCTTTCGTAAAGACAATCATGTTTTCAGGAGGAGTCCCATCAAACTCGCGCGCATGAGCAGCATAGTTCTTTCCGATACAAAAAATATTCTTATTTGGCTTGATTGGGGAAGTAAACTCAAGCGATTCCACTGCCAATCCTTCTAAAGTATTTAGGTCAAGCTCCTTTAGCGCGGACATCCACTGTGAGGATTGCTCAATGAGCGCGTTTGAATCTTCCGGAAGCCCATCCACTTGCTTCCTAATCATCTCTAACGAATAGAACAATTCTCCATCGACAATCCCGCCTGTCTCTCTTCCCTCGATTAAGACTGTTGCTAATTTCATTCTGCATCCCTTCCTTTCATTTATTGACCTGCAAGCCAGGCTCTTAATTCTTTTCGATTGCGAAAATGATACATCTCTTTATGCGAGATTCCCTGCAGCTTTTCACGCAAGGCTGGAGCCTTCTCTTTCTCGAATTTCCACACCCATTTGATGAATGCCCAATCAAGCCTTTCTTTGCAGCCTTCGCTCATATCAGGCCTGGCCTTATTCTGATAGATGAATCTGCGTTTTACTATTCCATAGAGATTCATCCATTTAGAATAATCGAGAAAAATAATCGTATCTGCATGCTTGAGTCGATAATCCATCGTATTCGAATAATTCCCGTCAATAATCCACCTCGCCTCGCTGGCAAGCTCTTCCACTCTCTGTACCCACTCTTCTCTAGGAGTCGGTTCCCATCCAGGTTTCCAGTAAAAAGCATCTAAATGAAAGACCGGTAAGCCCGTACGCAGGCCCAATTCCCGGGCAAGCGCTGACTTCCCCGCACCTCCGCTTCCAATGATCATAACTCTCTCCATTTCCGGCTCCTTTCCTTTTCATTGTCAGCAATTCTAAACGGCTGTTTCCTGCCATAGGTCGCCAGCCGCCATACATATTCAACAGGGCCCATACGGAAAGATTTGAGCCAATAAGCAGAGAAAAAGGCTTGAAGCGCGATAAAGAAAATGGCCAAAACAGTCCCTGTAAGCATCCCAATCTGTCCATAAAAGCCTAGGCCATATGAATAAAAAATCAAGGTCCAAAAAATAGACTGGGTCAGATAATTCGTCATCGACATTCGGCCGAGCGGAACAAATGGCTCTGTCAGCTTGCGGAAAGGAGTAAATCCATCATACAAAAGAGTAATGCCAGTAATATAAGCCAAAGCCAATATCGGACCGCCAAAGCTATCCTGCATGATGAGGCTGCCCATATTAAAGCCCCCAAAATAGGGATATATCTTCAGCCCCAAACCCATGATGATGGAAGCCACAAACATCCCCTTAAGCTTCTTCCGGTTGCCGGCAGCATCCGATAGCCAACTGAGCTTCGCAAAGGCCATTCCTGCCAGCATACAAGGAAAAATGGTCAGAAAGAGCAAGATAAAGTTCAATGATCCATTCACGGTCATCCACTCTTCAAAGCGGAAGGCGAAGATATCCGAAATACTTCCATTCCCATACACCCGAACAGATTCTGCTACCGAATTCCAGTCTGTCTTCACCTGAGCTGCTGCCGGGTCGAGGATGCTAAAAAGAATGGAAAAGAATCCAAGCAATCCATATGGAATGGTATAAAGCAAAACCGAAAACATCAGGAGCGCCTTCCCAGATAATTTATAAACAAGCAAGATGAACCAGCCGCAAATCGCGTAGGTAATCAATATATCACCATGCCAGATAACAAAGGCATGGAACACTCCTACAAGCAGCAGAAAAGCCATCCTTCTCGAAAAGAGCAGCGGAAAAGACATGCCCTTCTCAATTGTTCGCTTCATTAACAAGACAGCTCCAAATCCGAATAAAAACGCGAACATCGGATAGAAATTCCCTTGGGCTAAAATATCAACAAACGCATATGTATAGAAATCCGCCCCGTCCCAATAATCGGCTTGCATATACAAAAATGGAGAATGAAAATCAATCATGTTCACAAGCAAGATGCCAAGAATGGCAATCCCTCTGAGAAGGTCGATAACCGTTAATCGATTCGATTCAGCTATTGAGCGCATTTATACTCGGATCCCTCCTTATAATAATCAGAATAGACAAACTACTATCCCTATTTTAGCAGGTTCTTCCTTATTTCGTTATGAAAAGATGTTCAGGGAATTATTAATAAAATACTTCATCATAAAATAAGCCACAGCTCTCCAATTAAACACTCTTCCACACTCTCTTGACCGTCTCACATCTATCGCCTACTTGACATATACTAATTGGGTATAGAACCGATAATGCATATCCAGTAAGAAGGTGAAATTAGTGCCAGGTATAGTTGGAGTC